>Ga0209988_10000062_pt1 | contig 51804 bp, 48 predicted proteins | sample N075metaG_FD_183115 | JGI IMG/M metagenome (GOLD analysis project Ga0209988, IMG submission 183115) | Deep subsurface microbial communities from Kermadec Trench to uncover new lineages of life (NeLLi) - N075 metaG (SPAdes) (version 2) | ecosystem: Environmental > Aquatic > Marine > Ocean trench... | reverse complement strand
GCTGCAAGCCTTTGTTAGACGGCGGGCGACCTAAGGTAGGGCAGGCCAGACCTCTTGACGTAAAGCGTGCATCCCATAGCCGTTCGAGGGTGATGAGTCGCGCCGGCGGGCAGGCGCAGCCAGCTCCCCACAGAGTATGCCCCTACTTCGTCGGCGAACTCGCCCTCGAGTACAAACAGCTCGGCACCTTGTTCGTAGAAGATGGCTCCGAGGTTCGCTTCCGCCTCCCAGCGTTCGAGGCGCATGATGTCTGAGAAACCGGATTGCTGGTAGAGCGCCTTGTGAAGTACGGCTGGTACAGCGCTCGGCTCCCAATCTAGTTTTTCGGTATTAAGGACGATGTGGCGCCGGTCCAGGCCCGGGAATTGTCTCAGCTTGACGAAAAGCGTGCAGCCACCAGCCGAGAACGGGGAATGACGAAACCCTTCCGGATTAAGCAGGAACGTGCCTGCGGGCCAGTCTCCATGTTCGTCCGAGAACACACCCTCGAGCACGAGAATCTCTTCCCCATCGGGATGGTCATGCACCGGAAACTTCGAGTTTGGTTCGTAGCGGACGACAGACGTGACCTGGCCAGACTCGGGGGGCCCTACCAAGTGGACTCGCTTACGCCAGACGGAACCACTAGGACTCGGTGCCCACTCCATCCCAGCCGTGTCGGCGGCAACCCGGATAGAGAGGTCACTGTTGATCTCTTCGACCATGGCGCCCTCCCTTCGTTCGATGGGGTTCAAGATCCGGTGCCGATCCTCAACTCCCGCCGTCTAACTATTCATTCGACAGCCTATAGCCCCATGCCACAAGCCCAATAAATTCTAGAGTCCTCCTCCGGGCTTCGCAATAATCCCCCGAAAATCAAGTCGTTGCGTCAGTCATCGCGTTATTGGGCGTCACGTTATCGAGATTCTTGTCCGCATAACGTGACGGGAGCGAAGCAGAGGGGCGTGCGCCGACTTCACCGAAGTCGATCAAGCGGGCTGCGCGTTCCAAGAGGCCCGCGGGTCACGAGGTGCGTGTCGATCATGGTCGTCTTGAGGCTGCGGTGGCTGAGCAGCGATTGAATGGTGCGGAGGTCGGCGCTGTCTTCGAGCAGGTGGGTGGCGAAGGAAGGGACCGCGCGCAGTATAGACTGACCGCCAGCGGGGACGACGCGGGGACGACGAACTCGAGGCGCGGAAGGCCGGCAGCTGGCCCGCCATGGTCGTGAACAATCGGGACGTGGCTGCACTGAAGCGTCAGCCGCGTCCCCGGCTGCGGGCGGCTGAGCCGGCCTGGTGATCGGTCAGCCGCATGCGCAGATCGATGCCGATGCCGGCCAATACGGCTTGCAGGCCCCAGCGCTCCCGGCGCCGGACGGGCGTATCGAGGTCGGCCAGGGCGTCGGCCAGCGGGCCGCGATACCAGGGCAGCAGGGTTTCGGGCACGGCGTCGACGGGGAACCAACGCACCACGGGGGTCTCGAAGCTCGGGCGCAGCTGGCCGCCGGTCGGGCGACACCGGTAGATGCGGGCCGTGTGGGGCCGGAAGCCGCTGCGCGTGTACTCGCCGACCAGGCGCTCCACGCGCACCTCGAGGCCGGTCTCCTCGAAAATCTCGCGACAGACGGCCACCTCTCCCGACTCGTCGCCCGAAGCGTGGCCGCCCGGCAGCTCCCAGCCGCGGAGGTCATGGCGAACGCTCAGGAGCACCCGCTGAGGCTCGTCCGCGGACAGGATGACACCTTGGTGAACCGTGAGGGGCCCGTGGATGCGCGGCGCTACCCACCCGAACCAGGCGATCTTCGCGTAGCTCGGCAGGATGCCCGCGAGGCGCCGAACCAGACCCGACACGGCTACTCGATGATCTTGTTCAGCGGGTATTCGACGATGGCCTTGGCGCCGGCCGAAGACAGCTTGGGAACGAGTTCGGTCACCATGCACTCTCGGACGATCGTGTTGATCGCCATCCAGTTCTCGTCAGCCAGGGTCGAGATCGTGGGCGTTCCCAGGGCGGGCAGGACCTTCAGCACCCGATCGAGCTTCGCCTTGGGCACGTTCATCATCAGCCCGACCCGTTCGATGGCCTCGATGGCGCCCTTCAGCATCATCAGCAGACGCTCCATCTTGCCCTGCTTCCAGCGGTCCTTGACCGACTCGCGATTGGCGATCAGCCGCGGCGTGCTCTCCATCACGGTGTCGATGATGCGCAGGTTGTTGGCCCGCAGGCTCGAGCCGGTCTCGGTCACGTCGATGATGGCGTCGGCGAGCACGGGGGGCTTGACTTCGGTCGCGCCCCAGGAGAACTCCACGTGGGCCGTGACCTTGTGCTGTTTCAGGTAACGCCGGGTCAGGTTCACCACCTCGGTGGCAATGCGCTTGCCCTGCAGGTCCTTGGGTGTGCGGATCTTCGAGTTTTGCTTGACGGCGACGACCCAGCGCACCGGCCCGTAGTTGGGCCAGGCGGCGCGCAGGTCGGCCAGCTCCTTCACCTTCGCCTTGCACTCGAGCGTCCAGTCCAAGCCCGTGATGCCGAGGTCGAGCACGCCCTGCTCTACGTAGCGCGCCATCTCCTGCGCACGGATCAGCAAGCACTCGATCTCCGGATCGTCGATGTCGGGGTAGTACGAGCGCTCCGGGATCCGGAGCTGGTAGCCCGCCTGCGTGAACAGCCGTTGGGTCGTAGCCTGGAGACTGCCCTGCGGAAGTCCCAGGCGCAGCTTGCGCTTGGCCGGGCTCATTTTCCGTAGACCTCCTTCGGGTCGAATACCTGCTCGCCTTCGTCCACCCAGCGTCCGTCTTCGAGCCGACGGTAGAAACAGCTGCGCTTGCCAGTATGGCAGGCGGCGCGCCCGATCTGCTCCACGCGGACCACGACACAGTCGCCGTCACAATCGATGTAGAGCGACTTCAGCTGCTGGGTGTTGCCGGATTGCTCGCCCTTGCGCCAGAGCTTGCCGCGCGAACGGCTCCAGTAATGGACCTCGCCCGTCTCGATCGTGCGTCGCAACGAGAGCTCGTTCATGAACGCCACCATCAGCACGTCGCCGGTGGCGTCGTCCAACGCGATGGCCGTCACCAGGCCATCGCCCTTTTCGAAGTCGAGAGCGTTGAGCGGGTCCATGGGGGAGCGGAGACTACCGGGCAGGCAGCGCGCACGCCAGACGTTCGCGAAGCGCCGTGAGCTCTCCAAAGGCCTCTCCAGGGCCGTAGGCGGGATCTCCCTTTCCCTGGGACTGGACCTGCTCGAGGATGTGTTCGTCGACGAGCCAGGCCACGGCATTGGCGAAATTCATCGGATTGGCGGCCTCCCGGCGCTCCACCTCACCCAGGATCCAAGCCCGTTCGAACTGCTCCTCCGCCGCCTTGCGGAGCTCCTTGACCGTGGCCTCGCCGTCGGTGACGACAGCGAGCACGGCCGAACAGGTGGCGTAATAGGCCTCGACGAAGGCCCGGGTCTGCTCGGCCAGGAAGCGGAAGGTCGGGACCCCCTTCTCCGTGGTCCGGATCTCGCCCTCGCGGCGTTCGAGCCAACCCTTGCGTTCGAAGTGGTCGATGAAGCCGTCCAGGTGCGCGGCCATCACCTCGCCCGGGGGCGTGAAGAACTCGCGGTAGAAGACGCGGAGCCATTCCCCCACCTCGGGCCGCAGATCTTCATCCACCGGACCCGCCAACAGCCGTCGCGCCATGAAGCTCGGTGTGGCCAGGAAGTGGACGATCGAGTTGCGGTAGAAGTCGAGGGCTCGCCGTTTCGACTCCTCGAAGTAGAGGATCTCGCCGCGCGGATCCTCGTCCGAACGAACCAGATCCATGCGGAGGATCGAGACGATCGATTCCTGGAACGTGCCCGCATCCCGGTCCAGGGCGGGCGTGAGCTTCACGTCTTGCAGGCGCAGCAGCTCCACGATCTCCTGCATGCGCCCCACCAGCTCCGTCCGGAACAGGCCGCGCCTGCGATCCCCCAGCAGACCACAAGCTGCGACCGCCGTCGCGTTCGGCACCATCGCCCAATTGATCCGCTCGACGATCCGGTTGCCCAGGTTCCCGATGAAGATCCGCTTCTCGGCCACGACCTCGGGGGTCTGCTCGCCGGCCAGGCGCGCCCGCCGATCTCCGAGGGCGGCAGCCAGCGAAACCGGCTCACCGAAGTTCAGCGTCACGCTGCCAAAGCGGCGCTGGAGGAACTTCCGGGCTCGAACCAGGCCCAGCAAGCTCTCGCGCTGCTTCTGGCCGCCCTCGAGCTCGTCGACCAGGGCGCCCTCTTCCACCAGTCGCTCGTAGGTCAGCGCAATCGGCACGAAGAACAGATCGCGGCGCGCCGTTCCCAGGAAGGCCTCGACCTCCCACGACAGGATCCCCAGCCGCGGCGGAAGGGTCTTGCCGGTCCGTGACCGGCCGCCTTCGATGAAGAACTCCTGGGTCACGCCTTCGCTCAGCAGATGCGAGAGGTAGGCCCGAAACACCTGCTTGTAGAGCGCGTCGTCGAAGGAATTGCGCATGAAGAATGCCCCGACCCGACGCCACAGAAAGCCGAACGGTCCGAAGGCCATGTTCTCTCGCGCCGCGATGTGGGGCGGAACCAGATAGTTGGCATAGAAGACGATCGAGATGATCAGGAAGTCGAAGTACGATCGATGGCTCGGCACCAGGATCAGCGGATGAAGCTTGGCATAGCCGGCGACCTTGTCGATTCCGTTCACCTCGATGTTCGCAAAGAGCCGTCGCGTCAACGCGCTCACCACTACGTTGAGAAGCGCCAGGAAGGTCGAGTTCATGTGGGCCGCGATCTCGCGGAACATCTTCTCGGCCTCGGCCTGAGCGCGCTCGATGGGGATATGGCGATCGGCCGCGCGTTCGCGAATCGCCTGCTGGACGCCCGAGTCGCTGACCACCACCTGCTGAATCTTGTGACGCGGCCGCAGCGTCGGCCCCTCGACCACCTTCTCTTCGCGGTACAGGAAGGTCAGGATCGAGCGCCGCACCATGCGTGCCACGGAATGTTCACCCTGGGCGCGGCGTGCGTCGATGAACGCCCCCAAGTCGATCGGGTCACCGACCTTGACCGCAAGATCGCGGTAGGTGGTCAAAAACGAAGTCACCTTGGCCAGGTCCGAGGGTCGGGTGGCGGCGCCGTAGAAGAGATTCAAGAAGCGCCGGCGCGAACGCGGACCCTTGCGCCAAAAGATGGCCAGCGGAACCACGTGCACCGGTTTCTCGCCGTTCCAGACCGAGCGCACCACCTCTTCCAGGAGATCGAGCTCGGCCCTGCCCTCGCGAACGACCTGCCGCCTCGAGCCGATCCTCAGCCGGGCGGTCCGCAGGAAGAGGAAGAACGATTCACCGGCCCGGGCCAGCTCGCGCACGTTGCGGCGCGAGCGCTGTGGGTCTCCGACGGCCTCGACCTTGCTCCGGGCCCCGAGCAGTCGACGGATCGTGTCGAGGATCGGTCGGTAGTAGTAGAAACGAATTCCGTTGGCGAAGCGCGAGAGCCGGAGACCGTGTCGCAGGAACAGCGTATTGAAGAGGAAGTAGTCGAGCCGGCTCGCATAGCGCATGACGTATACGACCGAGCCCTGCGCTTCGAGCGCCCGAAGCCGCTCGACGGTCGTATCGTCCAGACGAAAGTCCCGGAAGAACCGCCAAGAGAACGAATACACCGGCAGGTTGTAGCGGCGCGTCATCGCCGAGATCGGGTCGCCGAGCTCCGCTACGGCCGCGACCGGCGCGGCCGGGGAAGGCTCGGGAACTTCGATCGGCTCGAGCGCCGGGTCCTGGGGATCTTCCGGCATGTGGCGCAGAGGGTACCCCGGTCCCCCGCCAGAGAAAAGCAGCCCCCAGCGCAGCGCCCGGGTCGTCGCGCAAGTGCTCGCCGGCGCGCCGCGACGAACTGGCCTACTCGGGCAGCAGGATCTCCCCGGCCAGCATCTTGGCGGCGATCTCCCCGGCGGTCCAGAGGCCGCCGTCTTCCTGCTTGGTGATGCCCGTGTGGGTCACCACCTTCATCTCGGCGATCCGGCCATGGCCCACGTAGAAGGTCTTTCCCGTGTGGTCCTTGGCGAGATCGCTGGCGAGATACACCACCAGCGGAGACACGAGGGCGGGATTCATCGTGGCCCTCATCTTCTCATCGAAGCCAGGCAGGTCCTCGGTGAGCCGCGTCAGTGCGACCGGCGCCAAGATGAAGACACGCACGCCGTATTTCTTGCCCTCGATGGCAAGACAGCGTGAGAAGCCCGCGATACCGGCCTTGGCCGCACCGTAGTTGCACTGACCGAAGTTGCCGTTCAGACCCGAGGTCGAGGACGTGTTGATGATGACGCCACCTTCGCCCCGTTCCTTCATGTGCCTGTAGACTGCGTGGCTCACGCAGTACGTTCCCTTCAGGTGGACGTTGATCACGATGTCCCACAGGTCTTCGGTCGTATTGGCGAAGGACTTGTCGCGCAGAATGCCCGCGTTGTTCACGAGGATGTCGGCCTTCTCGAAGCTGTCGAGGGCACTCTTGAGGATCGACTGGCCGCCTTCGACCGTGGTGACGGAATCGTAGTTCGCGACCGCCTCGCCGCCGGCGGCCTTGATCTCCTCGACGACCGCGTCGGCCATGTTGTGGCCGGCACCGCTGCCATCGCGGGCACCGCCGAGGTCGTTCACGACAATCGCGGCGCCTTCCTTCGCGAGTGCCAGCGCGTGTTGTCGGCCGATGCCGCCGCCGGATCCCGTGACGATCGCAACCTTACCATCGAGCAAACCCATGGTCGCCTCCCTGCCCTCTACTGAGGAAATGCGCGGCTCGACCGCGCCATGACATTCGCCGATGAATCGGGGCGGATCCCCGGCGGGGCGCATCCTACCCGACGGCTGACAGGTGGATCAAGCCTGGCTGAACAGGATCGTGCGCAGGGTCCCAAACGGCTGAAATCCCAGGCGCTCGTACAGACGGCGGCCCGCGACGTTGCCCTCGACGACGGCCAGCTGGACGTGGTCGGCACCGGCCTCGAAGGCCTCCCGGCACAGATCCGAAACCCCCGCGGTGGCGAATCCCTCTTTCCGACACTCGGGCCAGGTGTAGACGCCCTGCAACAACCAGCCTTCGGGCCGACGCACGTCGGCATATCCCACGAAGACGACGCGACCCTTGGACTCGATCACGCGCGCCCGCGGCGAGCGCCCGCGCACCCAACGGCGAAAGCCGAGAACGTCGCCCTCGAAGGGATCGGGCCGACCCTCTTCCCGCAGGCTCTCCCGCGCCGCGATCACCAGCGGCTCCAGGTCGTCGCGCTCGGCCAATCGGGTGGGAACCCGGTCGCGGGTCGGCAGCAGTCGAGCATCGTCCGGCCGCACCAGATAGGCGATCTCGCGGCGATCAATCAGTGTGCTTCGCGCCGCGCGCTGGCACATCCGTTCCCAGAGCTCGGTGGCAGGACCGATCGGACTCTTGATCAGGCCGACCCCCACGGTCTCGAGCAGCGGCAGGAAGGAGGCGATCGCCTCGGATTCGACCGCCGCATCCAGGACCACTGTCGGCCGCAGGCCCATCACGCCGATGATCTCGCCAGCTCGGCGCGCAACGGCGGCCTGGCTGCGCATCTCGCCGGCCGCGGGCGCCTGTCCCAGCCGACTCGCTTGTTCCAGGAGCAGCAGGTTCGACAGGGGATCGCGCGCCAGATACTCGATCACGGCCGCGCCATCGGACCGTCTGATCAGCTGGGCCGTCACAGCGTCGGACATGGGCTCACTCGATCACGGCGAGGACCAAGCCCTCCTCGATCGAATCCCCCTCTGCCACGCGGATTTCGCTCAGTCGACCCGAGCACGGAGCCTCCACGGGAATCTCCATCTTCATCGACTCGATGATCAGGATCACATCTTCCTCCGCGAGCTCGTCTCCGACCGCCTTCTCGATTTTCCACACGTTCCCCGCAATCTGTGCTTCGACCTCGGTCGCCATGAACCCTCCTCCCCGCGCCGGGCTCGCGCGCCCGGCGGCACTCTCATGGTGCAGCTGGACGCAAGCTCAGGCAAGCGGCGCTATCCTGCCGCATCCGATGCTAGAGACGCTGACGCAAGGATTCACCGCCGCAAGGGAGCGGCTCGCCGGGGTACGCGAACTCAGCGAAGAAAACATCGACGAAGCCCTGCGCGACGTCCGGATGTCACTGCTGGAGGCGGACGTCGACTTCGCCGTGGTCAAGGACTTCCTGGCCCGGGTGAAGCAGAAATCGCTGGGCGTCAGGGTCGGCACCCGCACCCGCGACGCCTCCGGTCGCTCGATCCACGTCACTCCCGGCCAGCACTTCGTCCGATCGTGCGAGGAAGAACTCACCGAGCTGATGGGTCCGGTCGACCCGGAGTTGGCCCGCTCCACGGGCGGTGTGACTTCGGTGCTGCTGCTGGGACTTCAGGGCGTCGGCAAGACGACGGTGGCGGCCAAGCTCGCCAACTACCTGAAGAAGAAGAAGAAGCGCCCGCTGCTGGTGGCTGCCGACGTCTATCGCCCGGCGGCCGTGCTTCAGCTCCAGCAGCTCGGCGAAAGCATCGGCGTCCCTGTCCACGCGGGCGCCGAAGGCGAGTCCCCCGCAGCGATCTGCGCCGCCGCCGCCGAGCGGGCCCGGAACGAGTCCCTCAACGCCATCATCTATGACACCGCCGGCCGGCTTGCCATCGACGATCTGTTGATGACGGAGCTGGAAGAGATCAACCGCGCCACCTCGCCCGCCAACACGCTGCTGGTCTGCGATGCCCTGATGGGGCGCGACGCCGTCAACGTCGCCAAAGCCTTCTCGGAGCGCATCAAACTCGACGGCCTGGTGCTCACGAAGCTCGACGGAGACGCACGCGGGGGTGCCGCTCTCGCCGTGAAGGCCGTGACTGGCGTTCCCATCAAGTTCGTCGGAACCGGAGAGAGCCTCGATCGCCTCGAAGAATTTCGGCCCGAGGGCCTCGCCTCCCGCATCCTCGGAATGGGCGACATCGTCGGCCTCGTCAAGGATTTCGACGAGGTCACGGACGAGAAGGAAGCCGAGGCCGACGCCGCCAAGCTCCTGAAGGGCGAGTTCGGCCTCGACGACCTGCTGAAGCAGCTCAAGATGATCCAGAAGATGGGCCCGCTGCGCGACGTCCTCGCCAAGCTGCCCATGTTCGGATCAATGGCCGAGCAGGTGGACGAGAGCGAGACGGTCAAGGTGGAGTCGCTGATCCGCTCGATGACGCCGGGCGAACGCGCGACCCCCGACCTGATCGACAAGAGCCGCGCGTCGCGCATCGCACGCGGCTGCGGGCGGCGCTCGAAGGATGTCCGCGACCTGGTCGAGCGCTTCGGCCAGATGCGAGAGGTGATGTCGTCCCTGGGTTCACCCGGCGGCTTGCTCTCCCGGATCCCGGGAATGGGCCAGCTGGCGGGAGCCGGCGCCGCCGGCCCGCTGGACCCCGAGGCGCTACTGGGGGGGATGGGCTCGATGGCCGGGGGCAGCAAGCCCGGCAAGGCCCGCGATCAAAAGAGACAAAAAGGCAAGCGAAAGCAGGCCCGCAGAGCGCGGAGAAAGAACCGAAAGCGCTAGGACCGGCCAGCGCCCCCTCGGGGCGGGCCGTAAGCCGCCGCGGCGGTCGGCCCGGCGCCCGAAGGGCGCCCCGTGACCGGCATCAGGTTCTGCGGGCTCGTTGCCGATGCGTGGAGAATTGATGCGCCAGCCGCTGATCATCTTCTGGACGACGCTTTGTGTCGCGACGAGCAGCCTTGCCGCCGCTGCCAATCAACAGCTGCCGCTGCCGGCGGAGCTGGAGCCCAACGTCCGGTTCTGGACCCGGATCTACACCGAGGTCGACACCCGAGCCGGCCTGATCCACGACAACCGATCGCTCGATGTCGTGTACGCAACCATCCGGATCCCCAAAGGCCTGAGCCGACGCGCCCGCGAGCGACTTGTCGGGAAGTCGAAGAAACACTACGCCACCATCCTGCGCCGCTTGGCGACGGGCAAGCGCGACGGTCTGACCGAGGAAGAAGCCCGGGTCCTGGCGCGCTGGCCCGAAGGTGTGAGCGACAAGACCTTGCGAAGCGCCGCCTACCGGCTGCGCTTCCAGCTGGGCCAGGCCGACCGCTTCCGGGAGGGGCTGATCCGCTCGGGAAACTGGATCGACGTCGTCCGGCAGATCATGATCGATCGGCAGGTCCCGGTCGAGCTGGCCGCCCTGCCCCACGTTGAATCGTCGTTCAATCCGCGCGCCTACTCGCACGTGGGCGCCGCGGGCCTGTGGCAATTCACGCGGTCCACGGGCCGCCGCTACCTGCGCATCGACAACGTCGTGGACGAACGCATGGATCCCGAGAAGGCCACGGTCGCCGCCGCCCGACTGCTTCGCGACAACTACGCGCGGCTCGACTCGTGGCCCCTGGCGATCACCGCCTACAACCACGGCGTCGGTGGCATCGCGCGTGCCGTGCGGAAGCTCAAAACCCACGACTTGGGGAAGATTTCCCGAAAGTACAACGGTCGCACCTTCGGTTTCGCCTCCCGAAACTTCTATTCTGAGTTCCTGGCGGCGTCCTGGATCGACCAGGACCCCGAGCGCTATTTCGGCGCGATCCAGCGCGCCCGGCCGATTGAGTACGCGGTCCTGGAGACGGACCACTACTACAAGGCCACGACCCTCGCGAGCGCCCTGGGCGTGAAGTTCTCGACGCTGCGCGACCACAACCTGGCTCTCCGTTCGTCAGTTTGGATCGGTGCCAAGCTCGTCCCGAAGAACTACCCGCTGAAGATCCCGGCCGACGCCGTGCAGATACCGTTCGTCACCGCGCTGGCCAACATCCCGAGCCGTGAACGCCTCACCGAGCAGCGGCGCGACCGCTTCCACAAGGTCCGTCGCGGAGAAAGCCTCTCGAAAATCGCACGCCGCTACCGCGTGAAGGAGCGTGAACTGGTCACGCTGAACAACCTCCGCAGCCGCCACCGGATCCGCGCCGGTCAGGTGCTGCGCCTCCCCGACGACGGCAGAGCACCCGTCGTCCGTGTTGCTCGGATCGCGCCTCCGGCCGACGGCTTCTACAGCGTTCGTCGTGGCGACAACATCACGATCATCAGCCAGCGCTTCGGGGTCACACCGAAGCTGGTGCTGAGCTGGAACCGCCTCCAGAACCCGAATCACCTGACCGTCGGACAGCGCCTGCGGGTGTCGGCACCCGCCGTTGCCAGCGCGGCCGCACCCCGGTCCGCCAGCCTGACAGCGCCGACGTCGGCTCCGGCCCCGAAGACACAGCCGAAAGAGACCGCCATCCAGACTGCTTCTGCATCGCCGACGGCACCCGCGAGTTCCAGCTCCGTGGTCGCGGCCGACGCCCAGCCCGAGCCTTCCCTGGCGGAGCTCCCGACCGGCGAGGTCGTCATCGTTGCCGGAAACGGTGAGCCGGTCCCGCTTCCGGATCCCTCGAACTATGCCGTCCATCGTGACGATCAGGTCACCGTCCAGGCCGAGGAGACCCTGGGCCACTACGCCGAGTGGCTCGAGATCTCCGCCAGCGACCTGCGCCGACTCAACGGCATGCGCTACGGCACACCGCTGGCGATCGGCCGTCAGAAGAAGCTCGACTTCAGCCGGGTGACGCCGGAGGTCTTTGAGCAACGCCGCCTCCAGTTCCACCGCGGCCTGCAGGAAGACTTCTTCAACGCCTACATCGTGACGGGAACCCTGTCGTACTCCCTGCGCCGCGGCGACTCGCTCTGGTACATCTCCAACCGTAAGTTCGACGTGCCAATCTGGCTGCTCCGCCAGTACAACCCCGACCTCGACTTTGGCAAGCTCCACGCGGGAACCCCGCTGGTCATCCCGGTCATCGAAGCGCGCAACGAACGTTCTTAGGCACGCACATCGGTGGGTCGAGGCAAAGGACCGCCATTCCCTGGCGTCGGGCACGATGTCGCTGGGGGCGCGCTTCTCTCGGGCGCCCGATTGCGTGTTTTCGCGGACGGGGCGTGCGCCCGTGACCGGTTTCGGGCCCTCAGACCTGGAAGAGGGTCTCATCCGGAAGGCGGATCGCCGTCAGGTAACCGCCGTAGACGGCACCCGTATCGATACCGATGCTGAAGGGCGGATTCCAGCGCACTTCGAAGTCGGGCGACGGCGTGTGGCCGTAGACGACGGTCAGACCCAGCTTGTGGGGACGATCGATGGCAGCGCGGTCCCATAGGAGATCCTCCGGGGGGGCCTTCTCCATGGCAAAACCGACGTCGGTCTCGCTCAACAGGTCGCGGCCGATGCCGGCGTGAACGAACAGGTAGTCGCCTTCCCGGTAGTGGAGACGCAGGTTCTGGTAGAACTTCTGGTGGCTCCGGGGCAGCTTGAACTTCTCCTGGTCCGGCTCCAACATCTCGAAGTATCCGTAGCTGGCCAGCGTCCGATCGCCGCCGTTCATCAGGAAGGCGTCGCCGGCGAAATACTCGTCCGCCTCCCAGCCAATGAAGTCGAGGAACATCGACTCGTGGTTGCCAAGCAAGAACACACAGTCGCGTTTCTTGGAGAAATCGATCAGCAGATCAACGACTCCCTTGGAATCGGAGCCGCGGTCGACGTAATCGCCCACGAACACGAACCGGTCATCCTTCTTCGAGGGCACTTTTTCGAGCAGGTCCTCGAGTAGCTTGACCTCGCCGTGAATGTCCCCGATCGCGTAGAGCATCGTCTCCCCCGCCCGTCTCTTCGGCCCCGGAGGGGCATCGCTTGACCGGTCGCTAGGCCGCCGCCTCGCGTCCGGAGCGCAGGGCCAGTTGGCCGCAGGCCGCCTGGATGTCACGGCCCCGGCTGCGTCGTAGCGTGACCCGGAGCCCCGTGGCGGCCACCTCCCGCAGGAAGCAATCGATCACCGCTTCCGACGGAGAAGCGTGGGGCGAATCTTCGTGGGGATTCATGGGGATGAGGTTGATCTTGGAGGGAATTCCCCGGAGAAGTGGCGCCAGTCGGCGTGCATCTTCCGGTGAATCGTTGATACCGGCGATCAGCGTGTACTCGAAGAACACGGGTCGTTGGCGGGTGATGCAGTCGAGGTCCCGGAGGGTGCCGAGCAGCACGTCGAGTGGGAATTTTCGATTCAGGGGGACGAGTTCGTTCCGAACCTCGTCGGTGGTCGCGTGCAACGAGACCGCCAGGTTGACGGGCACGCTGCGCAGCAGGGGCTCGATGCGCGGCACCACGCCCACCGTTGAAACGGTCACCCGGCGCGGCGCAATGGCGAAGGCCTTGGGATGAATCAGCAGCCGGATCGCTTCGATGACGTTGTCGAAGTTGAGCAGCGGCTCACCCATTCCCATGAAGACGACATTGGTGATGCGCCGACCCTCTCCGAGCACGGCCCTCATGCGGCACACCTGGTCGATGATCTCGGCGGTCGACAGGTTACGGGTCAGGCCGAGCTTTCCAGTCGCACAGAAGCTGCACGCAAGCGGGCAGCCCACCTGGGTCGACACGCACAGGGTCGTCCGATCCTCTTCCGGGATCAGCACGGACTCGACCCGAGCGCCGTCCCGTGCCACGAGGATGGCTTTCACCGTTTCATCCACGGAGTGGTGCAGGCTCTCAACCTCGAGTGCGGTGGTTTCCCAATCCCGGGCTAGCGTCTCGCGAAGCTCTCGGGACAAGTCCGTCATGGCACTGATGTCGTCCACGCCCTTGCGATAGAGCCAGCCGGCGACCTGTTCCGCCCGATACGGCGGAATCCCCTGCTGGCCGAACCGCTCGCGCAGGCGCTCGATGGAGTGATCCTTCAGGCTGGGACGCGCGCTCATGACGGCTGGGAGTCTAGCTCTGCTGCTCGATCGCGCGCCGAAACTGGACCTTCCACCCCGACCTGGCGCCGGTACCGGAAGAAGTGGAAGGAGCGCCCCTCGGCCCGCCATTCCAGTTCGTAGGAGGTGGTGGGTCGGCCCTCGACCGAGTCACGCCAGCCGTCGGGAGCGTAGAGATTCTCCAAGCCCGGCTCCCGGGACAGCACCTCGTCGATCCACTCGGCGTAGCCCCGATGGTCCGTCGCGACGTTGAAGACGCCACTGGTCTCGAGGCAGCGGACGATCTGGGCTACGAAGGCGGACTGGAGCATCCGGCGCCGATGGTGTCGCTTCTTCGGCCAGGGATCGGGGAAGTTCACGTAGAACTCTCGCACCGAGGCATCGGGCAGGCACGCCCCCACGACCGCTTCAGCGGTCGCGTCGCACAGCAGGATCCGGGTCAGCCCGCTGCGCGCCAGCAGCCTCGCCATCTTCAGTACCCTCTTGAACGAGTACTCGACGCCGAGAAAGAGCGTATCGGGATCCTGCTGCACCAGGGCCAGCAAGAACTCTCCGCGCCCGAAGCCGAGATCGACCACCAGGGAAACGTGTTCTTCCGACGATCGGCTGAAGCTCTCGCGCAGTCCCTTTTCCTTGATCTCCTCGGGCGTGATGCGCCAGTCCGGGCCGGGAATATCGTATTTGAGCGCGCGCGACATCGATCACCAGAGCTCCATGCGGCCGGGCAGCAACCGCAACAACGAGAACAGGCTCGGAATCGCGGGCAGCCTGGGATAGAAATCGAGCAAGAAGCGATCGGTGTCCAACAGACCGGCCCGACGACGTACCTCTGCAAGAGCGTCCAGCGGCCCCCCCAAGCCGTCGACCAGGCCGTGGGTCTGGGCGCGCACCCCGCTCCAGATCTTGCCCTGGGCCACCCGGGCGACGGCTTCCCGCGAGAGATTCCGCCCTTCGGCGACGCGATCGACGAAGCTGTCGTAGACCGCGTCCAACAGCCCCTGGACTGCAGCACGCTCGTCGCCCGTGTAGCCGCGCGCCTCCGAGAAGATGCCCGCGTGAGCACCGCGCTCGACGCCGTCCTTCACGACACCCAGCCGCTGGTAGGCCCCTTGCAGGTCGATCTTGCCACCGACGACGCCGATCGAGCCGGTGATGGTACCGGCTTCGGCGAGCACGAAGTCGGCTGCGGCAGCCATGTAGTAGCCGCCCGACGCAGCCACGTCGCCCATCGAGACCACCACGGGTTTTTTCTCAGACACGCGGGAGATCGATCTCCACAACAGGTCGGACGCCACGCCATCGCCGCCGGGGCTGTCGAGCCGCAGCACGACTCCCTGGATGCGATCGTCGCGCCGGATCCGCTCGAAGATCTCCCGGAAGGTTTCCGAGGCGATGCCTCGGGTGCCGCGTCCACGGTGGATCGTGCCCATCCCAACGACGTAGGCGATCCGGGGAAGGTCCGCCCAAAGTGGACGCCAGCCCGGATCCCCCACCACCAACGCGTGGTACAAACGCGCATCGAGCAGCTGGGGCAACTCGTCGTCGCCCTTGGATGTCGTATCCGGTGCGAGCCGCACGAGCTCGCGCTCCACTTCGTCGGGATAAAGGCATCCGTCGCTGAGCCCCTCACTCTCGGCCGCCGCGGCCGAAAACGGTCCACGGTCGATGACATCGCGCACGGCATCGGGCGCCATCCCCCGGCCGGTCGCAATCGAATCAATCAACGCTTCGAACAAATCGTCGGCCAAGCCACCGAGCTGTTCGCGTTCCTCCGGCGACATGCTCTCGCGTACGAAGCGGTCTCCCGCAGTCTTGTGGCTTCCGACCCGCAGGACTTCGGGTCGAATGCCGAACCGGTCGAGCAAGCGCTTGATGAAGAATCCCTCGACGCGCAGTCCCACCAGCAAGACGCTGCCCGTCTGGGGCATCCAGAGCTTGTCCGCGCCACTGGCCACGACCAGCGATTCCGCGCCCAGCACCTCCCCATAGGCAATCACGTGCTTGCCGCGTTCTCGCAGGTGATCGACGGCTCGACGCAGTGACAGTACCCGGCTCCAGCCTTCGAGGGGCTGCTCAAAGCGCAGTACGACCCCGGCGATGTTCGGGTCGTCGGCTGCGGACTCCAAGGTCCGGAGCAGTTCGAACAGTCCCAGCCGCGGAGACCGCCCCCAGAGGCGCGGCGGGGCCAGCTCCGGCACGGCTCCCGAAAGTCGTACCGCCAGCCAGGCCCTGCCCCGTCGCGGCAACGCAGCCCGAGCCGCCGCCTTGCGAAACACGCGCCCGAGATTGGCGCCCGCGCGGCGAAAGAAGCGGGAGGTGTCGTGTTCGGCCATCAGAACCGTCGGTTTCGCCGACCGTTCAGGTAGTCGACCATCATGAACGAACCCAACCGACTCGGAGCAGTGAAGAAGGCGCGCCCACGATTGACCTCGGTCATGTGCTCCACGAAACCCAGCAGCTCCGGTGAGTCGTCGAGCATGAACGTGTTGATGGTGACGCCGCGCCGGGTGAGTCGCCGGACCTGCTTCATGGTTTCGGCGACTGCGTGCGGCGACACGCCTCCGAACCCCATCGGCCACTCGACGTGCAGCTCCCTGCCCAGGAAGTACGCAGTGGGCTGGCCGTCGGTGATCACCAGGATCTGCGGACTCCGGCTGGGGTTCCGGGCGATCAGGCGTTCGGCCAGCATCAACCCTTCCTGAAGATTCGTGAAGGGCTCCGCCATGTCCCAGCTGACCTCCGGAAGCTCCTGGATCTTGATCTCCCGGGCCCGGGTCGAGAAGCCCACCACGAGAATTGATCCCGGGGATAGCGGGTCCGGATCTGTGCCTTGTAGCGATCCTTCAGCGGCGTAATGATGCGACCGCGGCTGGTGTAGTCCTCGGGGTTGGCAGTTGCCACAATCAGTACGTCAATGGGCAAGCGCATCCGGTAGCCCTTCACCTGGACGTCCCGCTCCTCCATTACGTTGAACAGACTCACCTGGACCTTCTCCGCCAGATCCGGCAACTCGTTGATGCAGAAGATCCCGCGGTGGGTACGCGGCACCAGCCCGAAGTGGATGGTGAACTCGTCGGAGAGGCGGCGCCCTTCGCGCAGCCGCTCCAAAACGTGGGTTCGCAGCTCGTCGCGAATGCTCCGCGGTCGATAGACGCTAGCACGAAGCTCACCGACGCTGCGATGAGCAGGGGGTTGGGTACCCATGGTTTCTCCGGTTCCGTCTGTTCAGCGACGCCTCGACTGCGTGAGCAGCTCGATTCGTCGCTGGATGATTTCCAGTCTGCCGCCATCGCTGCGCATGAGTCCATGCTTGTTGGGAAGCTCGGCGATCAGCGCCTGGGTCTCCTGGATGCGATCGACCGTCGTCGGGTGGTCCGACAGGAAGGCGGGAGGCTGTGGCCCACCCTGTTTCATGAGCACTTGGAAGAACGTGACCAATCCGTCGGGGTGGTAGCCGGCTCGTGGCATGACCTCGACGGCGAAGGCATCGGCCTCCATCTCCGCTTCGCGCCCGAACTGGTTGAGGACCGCCATGGCCGCGAGCCCCCCACCCAGGCTGGCAAGTCCTCCGGCCGCGCCGCCCGTCAGGATGTTTGCGGCTGCCGTCACCATCTGGGTGCCGATCTTGGCATTGCGCTGGCGGTTGTAGTTGGTCGCCACGTGTCGTAGCGCCACGTGACCGACCTCGTGTGCGATCACGCCGGCCAACTCGCTCACGTTGCTGGCTTGTTGGATCGTCTCGGTGTGGATGTAGATGTGGCCGGCGGGACCCGCGAAGGCGTTGATCTGGTCGTCGCGGATCACGTAGAACTGGTACTTGAATTCGTGCGGGGCGAATGCGCCGACGATCTTCTGACCGATCTTGTCCACGTACCGGTTGACGGCGCCATCGCGCACGAAGGTCACCTCGCGCGCGATCTGGCTCTCGAACTGGTGGCCGAGCTGCTGTTCCTGGGCCACGCTGATCGGACCGCAGGCCGAACTCGAGAGGACCGCGAACAACAACGCCAGGCCCGGCGGGGCCACGCGCCGTCTAATCCACCTCCCCCTCATCGACACCCCCGCGCTTGCGAAGCCCTTCGACCACATGTCGAATGATGAACAACACGGACCGGTCGAAGGACACGTTGTCCACGATTGGTACATCGTAGCGATCTGCCAGCTCGAGGATGTGGTCCTGAATCCGGAGAATGGCATCGAGATTCTCGAGGTAGCGATGGGGCGGGCGCAGGCGCGCGTCCTTGCTGCGGGAGGCGAAGCGGGCGTGGAAGGCATCTTCATCGAAGGTCGCTACCACCAGGAAGACGACGTCGGCCACCTCCCGCCAGGCGTCGAGATCGATCAATCCCGGCAGAAGCGAAACGCCGTCGAGCACAAGGCTGGCATTCTCGGCGACCGCACGCTCCATGAAGGCCCGCACGCCCACCGAAACCGTGGTCGACTGCTGTCGGAACCCTTCGATCACCGGATCGTCGCCCAAGGACTCGGGCGGCAGCCTCTGGTTGGCGTCGTAGGAGGACGCGTGGATCGCGGGTACCAGGTCCTTGGACAGCATGATCCGCATGATCTGTCGAATCGAATCCGTCGAGAGCACCCGGCCGATGCCCAGACGATGGGCGACTTCGAGAGCAAGCGACGTCTTCCCAACCCCGGTGGCACCGCCGAGCAGCAGGATCACCGGCCGCTCGGGATCCTGGAAGCGGCGCCAGACCCCGTAGCGATCCGCCGTCTTGGTTCCAATCTGACGCGCCAGAGTCTCGTAGGTGAGTCGGCGCAGATCCGATCGGTCGACCTCGCGCTTCCCGCGCCCGACGAGCTCCCGTTCGATCTCGCGGGCCACGTCAAAAGCCTCGTTCGGATCCAGGGCAGCGGCCAACAGGGATTGGGAGAGGATCCCCTTGGAGAAGGGGCGGTCGGAACCGACGCCTGTGACCAGGATGTTCTCGGGCAGGGGGAGCCGATGGTCCTCTTGGAACGGTTCGTTGCCCAGCAGCTCCCGGACGGCCTTTCGGATTTCGTCCTTGGGCACGACGTCACGGCCGCGCAGGCGATCCCGAATGGCGTTGGCAGTCCGGTAGGCCGCGTCAAATTCCACGCCTCGGGCGAGCAGCGAGTGGACCATGATGCCGCGCATAAAAGGGCGGCGGCGCCCGGCGTCCTCGACCATGAGGCGGTCAGCAGCCGCTTCCGTGGACTTCGAGGATCGCTGACCCGACATTGGCCCAGCCTACCCCAGGGGCGGTTCTTGAGCGACCGAACGCCGCCTTCTGCGGGAAAACCACGGTTTCTCGGGGTCATTACCCCCAAACTGGACCATTTTTCTCTCAGTTTGGGTTGACTTCTCGCAGAAACGGGACCTACGCTTGCAGCTAGGAGATGAGGGGGGATTCCCAGTAGTGGCTGATGGGCGCTTGTTCCGCACTGGCGACGTGGTCGAAATCCTTGGGATTTCGCGTCGGCAACTGCAGTACTGGGCGCAGACCCACCTGATCACCCCGAGTGTGCAGACCCCTGGGGGACACGGCCGGTACACGTTCGAAGACCTGGTCACCCTGAAGGCTGCCAAGCGATTGATAGACGCCGGCGTCTCGGTCCAGCGGATCCGAAAGTCCATACGCGCACTGAGAAAGATCCTGCCGGCCGTCGATCGGCCCCTGGCCGAACTGGTCCTCGTGGCAACCGGGGACGTGGTGCTCGCGTTCCAGGATGGCGTCGCCTTCGACGCCGTATCCGGGCAGGAGTGGATCTTCGAGGTCGCGCAATTCCAGCGCGATGTCGAAAATTGGCAGAACTCCTCCCGAACGCCTGAAACGCCGGCGCGCGTTCCTCGCGCTCGCGGGGTCCATCGGTTTCGGGAGCGTGTTCGAACGGCCTGATGTCATAGCTTCTGCCAGGAGTCCTGGACTGGACCCCGTGGCCGCCTCGCCGGCAACAACGTCCCGCGGATGCGGGACGAAGAGGCATTTCGAACGGCGCTAGCAGGTTGGGGGGAAAAGCATGCGGATCATCGCCATCGTGAACCAGAAGGGGGGCTGCGGAAAGACGACGACCGCAGTGAACCTGGGCGGCTGTCTGGCCGACGACGGCAGGCGAGTGCTGCTCGTGGATCTCGATCCACAGGCTCATTCGACACTCGCCCTCGGCTGCAACCCCGACGACCTGGACGAGAACCTCTACGAGGTACTCACCGAGCCGGACGGCGTGCAACGGATGGAGGAGGTGATCGTCAACGTCGGAGAGAATCTGGACATCGCGCCCTCCGGCATCGTGCTCTCCGCCCTGGAGCAGCGGCTCGCCTCCGAGCCAATCGAAACGCGCACCGAACGATTGAGCACGGCGCTCGACCAGCTGCCCGGAGACACCTACGAGTACGTCCTGATCGACTGTCCGCCCAACGTCGGACTGCTCACATTCAACGCGCTGCGCGCTGCCAGCGAAGTCATCGTTCCGCTGGAGACCAGTTTCTTTGCCATCCACGGCGTTGAGAAGCTGCTCGAGACCATCGGGCTGCTCGCCGAGCGCATCGGACACGAACTCACGGTTCGCGTCCTCCCCACGCTCTACGATGGGCGCACCCGTTACGCGCGCCAGACCCTTGCGAAGATCCGCGAGCGCTTCAAGGAAATGTGCTTCGACACGGTGATCCGTTCGAACGTCAAACTTCGGGAGGCTGCCGGAAGTGGCCGCCCGATCGTGCGATACGCGAAGTCCGCGAACGGCGCCATCGACTACGGCGCCCTCGCCGCCGAGGTCGAGGCGCTGGGGCTGGCCGAACAGGCGGCCACTCTTGGCGCGGCTCTCGACGAGTCGGCGACGCCTCGCGAAGTCATCGTGCGCTATCGTGACTCAACTGCCAGCGATGTTCGGATCGCGGGCGACTTCAATGGCTGGGTGCCTGACAAGGGAGTGCGCTCGTTGATCGAGACCGAGGGGCAGACGCGGGTGTGGACGAAGATCCTCCAGCTACCGCCCGGCACGTACGCCTACCGGTACGTCGTCGACGGCGAGTGGCGCGAGGATCCCGACAACCCCGACGTCGTCAGCTCCGAATCCGGGGGTCGCAGTTCTCTTCTCGTCGTGCGCTAGGAAGCACGAATCAGTGCGCCAGGAAGCGCCGGTCAGTGCTCTAAGAAACGCCAGTCAGTGCGCCAAGAAGCGCGACGGGAGGGTTGACGCTGCCGCGAGATCTGGGTGATGTAGCCGACTACTTCCTCCCTCGGGCCCAGAGCGCGGCCAGCGCGCCAAGGTTCAAGCCGCAGCGGCCGGAATCCGAACCGGACCGGATCGGGTCCGATTCGAGCACGAACCGGGTCGGGATGGGTCCCGATCGCCCGGCGGCGCTTCCCATCCTCGCCGTGCCCGTTGGCGACCGGGACGTGGTCCGCGCCGCGTTCACGTGGAACCTGGTGGTGGAGGTTGCACGGCTGGGCGGCTGTGCCGCCCTGGTTGCGCCCAACAGCGACAGCGCCTCTCCGTTGTGGCCAGAAGCCGGCAAGGGCCCGGTCGGTGCGGAGGTGTACACGGTCCCCGCCGCGAACCTCTCGGAGCTGCATCTGGCGGCCATCGACGTCGCCGTCACACGGGCCGCAGATTGCGCCGAGACCGGCATCGTGCTGGTACGCACGCCACCGGCGTGGCTCGAGGGTCTCACAGCGGAGGCCGAAGGTCGGAACCTGCTGCGCTGGACGTTGCTCTTCGCTTCTACCGAGCGCGAGGATCTGTTGGAAGCCTATGCTCTGGCCAAACGAATCGTGGGGATATGCCACGATGCGCAGGTTGGGGTCACGATCCACGGCGCACGCCGCGTGGCTGAGGCCGAGCGTGCCTTTCACCACGTCGCGAGTGTTTCCCTGCGCCACCTCAACCGGACATTGCTGAGCTACGGACTCCTCGTAGACGACCTCCACATCTACCGCGCTATCGTTTCCCGACGAGCCATCGGCATCGAGCATCCCCAGTCGCGCGCGGCGCGCGCGCTCCGCGACGTGGCGCAGCTGGTGCTCGACGACGCCCGAAAGCTGGCCATTGCCTGAAATCACGATCACCGCACCTCCTCCCCGCGCCGAGCTGCTCGGCCATCTCCGGCTGCGGCTCCTCGAGAGTTCACCGGGCATGCGGATCGTGGCCGAGAGCATCCTGGCCGAAGATGGATACGTCGACTTCGTGGGCATCGAGCCCGATGGCCGCGTGACACTGGTGCTGGTGGGCGAAGCCGGTGAGGATCTCGAGCTGGTGGCTCGCGGTCTGGCCCAACGGGCCTGGGTCGAGCGAAGGCTCGGCGACTGGCTGCAACTGGCTCCCGACCTCGGTGCACGACCCGAAGCCGGCATCCGGGTGCTGCTGTTCTGCCCGGCCTTCGGCTCCCAGAGCCGGGCCGCCGCCGCCGCCCTCGGGCCCGACGCCCCCGAGCTGGGCATCTACCGCTGCTTCCGTAACGGCGCGGCCATCCAGATCCTGGTCGAAAGCCTGGGGTCCCACAGTCGGGAGCCGCAGCGCCCGCACGCCGTCCAGGCCGAGCCGCCCGCGGCCCCGCCCGTCTTCCGCACGGGCCTGACCGACTCCGATCTCGGCCTCTCCCGAGACGAACGCACCGAACTCGAAGGCTGATCGGTGCCCGCCTGTGGCGGGCCCCCGTCGGCTTGCGCGATCCGAGCGACTGCGCGGCGGATTCCCGCGGGACAGTTCCCGTGCCGTTTTCTGTCCTTTCGGTGACATTTTTTGACACCTGGCGACGGAATGCGGCCACTTCCGAGACGGGGGGGGCCTGCTTGGCGGAGGCCACGGGAGGTTGGAAGGACGTTCCAGGGAAGGGAAGGACATGGCAGAATTTGCAGCAGTTGGGATCGATCCGATCCCGGATCTCGAGTTGATTGATCAAGTCCTCCAGGGGAATCAACGGTCCTTTGAGACCCTCTACGAGCGCTACTTCCCCCGGGTCTACGGATTCGTAAACCGTCGAATGCGCAATCGCGAAGATACGGAGGAGACGGTCCAGGAAGTCTTCATCAACGTCTTCTCATCGCTGGCATCGTTTCGTCGGGAGGCACCGTTCGGCGCCTGGGTGCTGGGCATTGCGCGACACACGGTGGCCCACCGCTTCAAGAAGAAGCACCACCCGACAGTGCCGCTGGACGATTACGAGGCGGGTTCCGAGCAAGACCTCTCGACGAAGCGTCGCGAGGCCACGCCCCTCGAGCACCTCGAATGTGGCGAGCGCATCGCGGAAATGATGCACACGGCCTTTCACGAATTCACGGACGAGCAGCGCATGCTATTCGAGTGGCACCACCTGGAGAACCGGTCGATCCGCGAGATCGCGACGACGCTGTGCAAGAGTGAGGACGCCGTGAAGTCGCACCTGTACCGGGCACGACGGATGCTCCTGGCGCGCTAAAGTTCCAGGCCGTGACGGCCTCGCACCGACCCGCATCCTGGAGTGAAGGCTGGAGCGGCGAGCCGCTGGGGCTCTGGCGGGGTGCCGTCACCCGCATCGAAGCCACCGGCTCGACGGGCGGAACCGTCGATCTGCGCGAGCAGGCCATCGAGTTCTCGAGCCGCGGGGACCGGGTCCCTGGACGGCTGCTGCTGCCCCGTGAAGGCCGGGGCCCGTTCCCGGTGGTGCTCCTCCAACACGGGGCAGGTGGCTGCAAATCCGCGCCCTACATCGAGCAGATCGGAGCCCCGTGGGTGGAACGCGGCGTCGCCCTGCTCTGCATCGACTTCCCTCTCCACGGCGCGCGGCGCAACCCCAAGCTGTTGGAGTTGATGCAAGAGGGACGCAATCCCGATGCCTCCCCCACTGCGCGTACGGTGCGCGATGACTGCGTCCGCCAGGCCGTGGTCGACCTGCGCCGGACCCTGGATGCGGCGGAGAAGATCTCCGAGCTCGATTCGGACCGGGTCGCCTATGTGGGTCTCAGCCTCGGCGCCATCATCGGAGCGACCTTCTGTGCCCACGACCCGCGACCGTGTGCAGCGGCCCTGGCACTGGGTGGCGGCGGCTTCGGAGCACCCGATGTCGATCCGGCGGAGCAGGTGGGCCGGTTCGCGCCACGACCCCTGCTGTTCGTGAACGGCGCGCGCGACGAGACGGTGCCGCCGGCGGCGGCAAAGAGGCTCCACGAAGCAGCCGGGGAGCCCAAGGAGATCCACTGGTTCGACGGGGGGCACCGGGAGATGCCGGGCGCGGCGATCAAGAAGATGTGGCTCTTCCTCGCGCGTCACCTGGAGGTCGGGGGCGCCTGACCCCGGATCGCCAGCAGCGTTCCCGCGACCACCAGAACCGGCATGGCAAAAAAATTGAACCCCGGTACCAGGCAGGCCAGGAAGGCCGCCGCGCCAAAACCGACGCTGCTGGGTCGATTCGCAGACAGCCACGAACGCTTCTCGGAGAACGAGAGCTGCCGCCGATCGAGCGTGTAGCTCACATAATCGAGGGGCAAGAAGAAGACGGTCACGCCGACCAGCAGCGGCCCCGTGATGAGCTGTGCGCCCGGCACGACCATGCCGACGACGACCAGGGGCAGGGTCGCGGCCAGAAAGCAAGCGACGCGTTTCAGCTCTTCCAGGGCGGCGCGCAGACCCCCGATGACGACGCCCCGGAATCCGCCCTGCCCGGTCTCGATCGCGCCGCCGGCGATGAGTCGTTCGACCCGAGACGCCAGCGCGTCGTGGAACGGGGACGCCAGCAGGCTCGCCAGCAGGAACGCCGCCACGACGCAGGCGGCGGCGATGGCCAGAAACAACGACAAGCCGATCAGGAACAGGAGAGCCCTGCCGGGTCCGATCCACAGCCATTCCCACCACCGCTCCGCGGTCAGCACCGGCGTCCAGTCGGTCGCCCAGCCGTGAATTTCGGTCGCGTAAGCCACCACGCCACCCACCGCGGCGGACAACACCAGCATCGAAATCAGCACGGGGAGGACCGCCACTGGCCAGAGGCTTCGTTCCCGCCGGAGCAGGCGCCAACCCTCCAAGGGGAGACGAAAGCCGCTGAGCGCGGTACGCAACGGGACTGCTGATTCCATTTCGTCCATGGCATCGCTGCTGATGGCATTGGCGCTCGTGGCATCGAACCAATGCGCGGCCCCTATACTCTAGCTGCACCTTCGTCCGAGGAGCCTTCATGAATCGTCTCGCCGCCTGCGGCACGAGCCTGGGCCTCATCTCAGTGCTTTTCTGCTGCACCCCCGCGTCGCAGACATCGAACGACTCAGGCAGCGGAGACGATGGCGACTCGCAGGTGGTGGCCCGGGCAGGAGACATGACGGTTACGACCGCCGAGCTCGACGCCTGGATCAAGGAGAAGCTGTTCGAGGCGTCCGCGGGCACGGCGGCACGGCTGTACGAGCTGCGGTCGCGCTACGTCACTGAGCTTCTCAGCGAACGCCTGCTTGCCGCCGAAGCCGAGAAGCGCGGAACCACACCCGAGCAGGTCATCCAGGACGAGGTGACGGCCCTGGGTCCGGTGACCGATCAGGAAGTCGAAGATTTCTTCGCCGATATCCAGGATCGCGTACCGGAGGCGAGTCTCGAGGACATGAAGAATACGATCCGCAAGCTGCTCGAAGCCCAACGGAAAAGCGATGCCATCGAGGCCTTCCGCGACCGTTCGAACATCGTCATGGTCTTGGAGCCGCCGCGAATTTTCGTCGACGCCAACGGGCCATCGAAGGGTTCGGACACTGCAAAGGTGACGATCGTGGAATTCAGCGACTTCCAGTGTCCCTTCTGTCGCCGCGTGATCCCCACCATCGAGGAGGTCCTCGAGCGCTATCCCGACGAGGTCCGGCTCGTGTATCGCCACTTGCCCCTGCGCAGCCACTCCCGGGCACGCCCGGCCGCCGTGGCTTCCGTTTGCGCTCAGGAACAAGACAAGTTCTGGGGCTATCACGATGCCCTGTTCGCAAACACCAAGGCGTTCGCCGACAAAGACCTGCGTCGCTACGCCGAAGAGCTCGAGCTCAACATGGCGGCGTTCGACGCGTGCATTGCCGACTCTCGAGCCGCCGATAAAGTCAGCAAGGACGAGGAGGATGCCGGGCAGGCCGGGATCAAGAGCACGCCCGCCTTCCTCGTCAATGGGATCCTGGTATCGGGCGCGCAGCCAGCCGAGAACTTCTTCGTGATCATCGACGCTGAGATCGCTCGCGCCAAAGAAGCGACGGGCGTCTTGTCGCCCGCGGGCGACAGGATGCCCGGGACCTAACCCGCCTCGATCCGCTCTAGCAGCGCGTCGCGGTGGGCGACCATCTCGGCCTCGGTGTTCGCTTCGAGGTTGAGCCGCAACACCGGCTCGGTGTTCGACGGTCGCAGGTTGAACCACCAGTCCGGGTAGCGAACCAACAGCCCATCGAGATGGGACACTTCGGCGTCGGAGTGTTCGGCCTCGATGGCGGCCAGAATCGACGGGATGTCTTCAACACGCCGATTGATCTCACCGCTTGCGGAATAGCGGCGGAGCGGACGGATCAGTTCGGACAGGCGCTTCCCCCTGGCGGCCAGCACGTCGAGCATCAGGACGAAGGCCGCGATCCCGTCGTCGGCCACCAGCGTGTCCGAAAACCGGAAGTAGAAATGGCCGGACAGCTCGCCGGCGAAGACAGCGCCGGATTCGCGCATCTGGGCCTTCACGAAGGAGTGCCCGACCCGGCACATCTCGGCGACACCGCCGGCCGCCTCGATCTCCTCGCCCGTGACTCGACTGGAGCGCAGGTCGTAGAGCACACGGCCGCCCGGGTGGCGTTCGAGGACGCGACGGGCGAGCAGGCCCGTCAGAAGATCGGACGAGATCGGCTCGCCCTCGTCATCGATGAACACGGCCCGGTCCGCATCCCCGTCGAAGGCCACGCCGAAGTCGGCCCCGATGCGTTTCACCGCTTCGCACACATCACGCAGATTCTCGAGCTTGAGGGGGTCAGCGTCGTGATTCGGGAAGGTTCCGTCCGGCTCGAAGAAGAGCCTCTCGGTCTCGAGATCGAGCCGCTCGAGGACCGGACCGAGGCCGACGGCCGCCATTCCGTTGCCGCAATCGATCGCCACCCGCAGCGAAGGGCGGCCCTCACCCACAGCGAGCACGTGATCGGTGTAGGCGTCACTCACGTCGACCTGGCGAACCTGGCCGCGGTGGGACCGCGGTGCGTCGTCCGTGCAGGCGGCGGACAGCGCTTCGATCTCCCTCAGACCGCTGGCCTCGCCAATTGGAATGGCGTGTTCACGACAGATCTTGAAACCGTTGTATTGGGCCGGATTGTGGGAGGCCGTCAGCATGATCCCGCCACTGGAGCCGAGCCGGTCAACGGCGAAGTAGAGCATCGGCGTGGCCACGAGACCCAGGTCGTCGACGTCGACCCCCTCGTCACACACCCCGCGCACGAGCGCCTCGAACAGTTCGGGAGAATGACTGCGGGCGTCACGACCGATCGCGATGCGGCTGCCGGCCAGGTGCCGCGCCGTCGCCCGGCCCACCCGCCAGGCCAGGTCGGCGTCGAGTTGGTCGGGAACCGTACCGCGGATGTCGTAGGCCTTGAAGATCGACATAGAGACGCAGTGTACGGGCAACCCTGCCCCAGGACCAAGCCACACGGATCGGGGCCGGCTTGACCGGCAACCGGGTCGGGGGCACCCTCTCCCTCAGCGGCGAATCTTCTCGCCACGCGGAGCAACGCCATGTTTGGCATTGGAGCCACCGAGCTCATGATCCTGCTCGCGATCGTGCTCGTCGTCTTCGGCGCTCGTCGACTGCCCGAGCTCGGAGCTGGAGTGGGCCGGGCGATCAAGAATTTCAAGGCTGGTCTCAGCGGCAAGGACGAGATCGACGTCACGCCCAAGCCCGACGAAGTCAGCGAAGGAAATTCTTCCGAGCGCTAGCTTCCGCTGGAGGCCTCGAGCGAGGTCCCACGCGAGGATGCTCCGCGCGCGGAGGCACCGCGAGACGGAGCTTCGACCGGAGTCGGTCGAGGGACCGGTACTGCCACCAGCTCGAAGCCCACGGCCTCGGGCGGGACATTCGACAAGACCGCCTCGAACTTGCGCTCGCCACCCGATGCTAGTGGCCTCCAGGCCCAGCGCGTGCCAGTGGCGTCGAGTTCTTCGCGGAGACCCGTGGGCGCCTCCTCCCGCAGCCGCTTCGGGGGAAGCGCGGATCCCAGCGTCGCCGCGTTCTCCAGCACCACGGCACCCGACACATCGTGGAGTCGCACCACGAACCTCGACTGGGGCGCCACCGCTCGGCCACTCGTGTTCCGGATCACACCGGACACGACGTAGATCGGGCCCACGGCCAGGTTGTCGACCCAGCGGCCGCGGAGATCCGTCGCCTCGAGACCGGCCAGCGTGGCGGGCGCGTTGACAGATCTCTGCTCCGCGGTCCGCTGTCCGATTCCGGTGACGAACCCCGCCAGCAGCAGGATCGCGACAGTGGCCGAGCCCAGCAGGTGTCCGATCCGCTCGAGATGTACGCTCTTGCCCGACGCCTCGGTCTCCACCTCGATCGGGGGCCGTGCCATGTTGGCGGTGTCCACGGCCGGAACGAGAGCCGACATGAGCGCTGCTCCGGTCTGCTCTTGCGGCGCCTGCTCCCCGGGCGCCCCGCTGGGCTGATCGAAGAAGTCCCAGTTCTCGGGAGTGCCGAGGTCCGTGTCCAGGGAATCTCCCAGCGGGTCGCCGTCCGGCTCTTCCATACCGTCGAGCTCGGGCAGCTGGGCGTCGGCCCCGAGATCGGCCGTCGGATTGGCTTCGAGGCCCTCGTCGGCTCCGATCGACGCTGCATTGAGCAGCGCGTCGATGTCGTCATCGACGCCGGGGCTCGAGTCGACGTCGTGCTGTTGGGCGGCATCGGTCCCCGACAGCAGATCATCGATGGCTTCGCTGGCGGCGTCGAGACCGGCTCCGGCTGCTTCACGCCCCGGGCCCGCATCGAGGCCCGTTTCCTGGCCGAAATCGATGGGATTGGATCGCGACAAGGCCGACGGTCCCGAGAACGAAGCGCTCAGCTCACCGGGGTCGTCGATCGAATCGGTGTTGAAGGTCCAATCGCCGCCCTCCGGAAGCTCATCGTTCGCGAGATCGAATCCTTTGCCGTCAGGCGCTTCAGCAAACGGCGTTCCTGCCTCGATGTCGTCCCGGACGGCGTCTTCGTCCTGGACGGCGTCTTCGTCCGCGACGGCGTCTTCGTCCCGGACGGCGTCTTCGTCCTGGACGGCGTCTTCGTCCTGGGCGGCGTCTTCGTCCGCGACGGCGTCTTCGTCCGCGACGGCGTCTTCGTCCGCGACGGCGTCTTCGTCCCGGACGGCGTCTTCGTCCCGGACGGCGTCTTCGTCCTGGGCGGCGTCTTCGTCCTGGGCGGCGTCTTCGTCCCGGACGGCGTCTTCGTCCCGGACGGCGTCTTCGTCCTGGACGGCGTGTTCGTCGTTGCGAGCCTCATCCCCGAAAGTCCCGTCTGCGAGATCTTCGACGCGAGACGCGTCGAGATCGGTCGATTCGGGATTCGCAGTGTTGGCCAGAGCCTCGCGTGGGTCTGGGTGAAGGGCAGCAGCCGGATTGAACTGCTGGGTCGAGCCGAACGGCGGCGCTCCGGCGTCCTGGGCGAGCGCCTGGTCGACTGCGTTCTCGATCGGATCCCCACCACGCGCTGTCGGCTTCACGAAAAATGCGTGGCGACAGCGCGAGCAACGCACCTTCGCTCCCTTCGCAGGAACCCGTTCGTCATCGAGCTGGAAGCGCGTCTCACATTGCTCGCAGGTAATGATCACCGGGGACTTCCCTTTCACAGATCGGCCCACGAACCCTGTGCTAGCGTCCGGACCGATTCTTCAGCGCTGTCGACCGTTTCGGAAGCGCTGACGCTGTTCTTGAGGTTCCACCTGCCTCTTCAGCGCGGTTGGAACCTTCCGCGGAGGTGCGATGGACCGGCCGCCGCCCCCGGCACCCGCCCCGTCTTCGGCTCCCACCCCGCTTCTGGATCGACGACTGGTGATCGTCACCGGCAAGGGTGGGACGGGAAAGACCACGATCGCGGCAGCCCTGGCCCTGGCCGCGTCCCGGGCGGGCAAGCGTGTCCTGGCCGCCGAAACGGGCCCCGACGAACATCTGGCCCGTCTGCTGGCCCCCGGCTCGCCACCGGTGGGCTATCTGGGGCGCGAGCTGCTGCCGGGGCTGCGGGTCATGCGGATCGACCCCTTCGAGGCCTTGTCGGAGTACCTGGGCCTCCAGATCGGCGCTCCGAGACTGGTCCGCCGGATGCTCTCCAACCGGGCCTTCCACCAGCTGATGGCGGCTTCCCCGGGTTGGCGCGAGCTCATCACGCTGGGGAAGCTCTGGCATCTGGAACAGATGACGGATGGACAGGGACGACCCAGCTGGGACCTGATCGTGGTCGACGCCCCCGCGACTGGACACGGTGTGGCATTTCTCAACGTTCCAAGCGTGGTGGCCTCGGCGGTTCGCTCGGGCCCGCTGCGCCGCCACTCCCAGGCGGTCGAGGATCTGCTCAAGGATCCGGCGCGCACCCTGCTCCTGCCAGTGACACTGCCCGAAGAGCTCCCGACCCGTGAAACCACTGAACTCGTGAAGCGCCTGCGAGACGAAGCGGGCATCGCCATCGATCGTGTGGTGGTCAACTGCATCGTTCCGCAACCGTTTCCGACCGGCCTCGCAGAGCTCGACGCAGCGCTGGCCCGGTTGTCTCCGCAGCTTCGGTGTGGCGAGCTGCCGAGCGCCGGGGCACTGACGCACTGTGCCTCGTTTCTTCGCGGGCGCCACGATCTCAGCCTCACCCACATCGACCTGGTGGGTGAGCTCACCGGGCTTCCGCTGGTCCACCTGCCCTTCCTGGCAACCGGCGTCACGGGACCCGACACGCTGGAGATCCTGTCTCGAGGGCTCGTCGCTGCGGAGGCGTACGCTCGATGACGCCCAAAGCCTTCGCCGCATCGATCCTGCTCGACAACCGCATCACCGTGTGCGTCGGTTGCGGTGGCGTCGGCAAGACCACGGTTGCCGCATCACTCGCTCTCGAGGCCGCGCGTCGCGGACGTCGCGCGCTGGTACTCACCATCGACCCTGCCCGACGTCTCGCCGACGCATTGGGCGTCGAAGCGCTGGGCAACCAGCCTCAGCAATTGTCGCGCGCCACGCTTGAGGCCCTGGGTGTCCCGGCCGAAGGCGAACTGTCGGCGCTGATGCTCGACATGAAGCGCACCTTCGACGATCTGGTGGCCCGCTTCGCCGAGAGCGAGGAGTCCCGCCGAAGTATTCTCGAAAACCCGATTTATCAGCACGCCTCAGAGGCGCTGGCCGGCAGCGTCGAATACTCGGCCATGGAGAAGGTGTACGAGGTGTGGAAAAACGGCGACTACGACTTGATCGTCGTGGACACGCCCCCAGCGCAGCACGCTCTCGACTTTCTCGACGCGCCCCAACGCCTGATCGAATTCCTGGAGAGCCGCATCGTGCAGATCCTGATCCACCCGGCCATGGCCGCTGGGCGATTCGGCTTCCGCATCTTCCAGCAGGGCACGCGCCGCGTACTCGGTCTGATCGAGAGAGTCTCGGGAATCTCATTTCTCGAGGACATTTCGGAATTCCTGCTCGCCTTCGAAGGCATGTCGGCTGGCTTCCGGCAGCGTGCGTTGCAGGTTCGCTCGCTCCTGACGGGCCCGCAATCGCGCTTCGTGCTCGTCACGGGTCCGAGCGATGAATCGGTGCTTCAGGCGAACCAGTTTCGCAGGCGCCTCGAGGGCCAAGGCATCGAACTCACGGGGGTGCTGGCGAACCGCGTCTGCCTGTGGCCGGACGGTCCGGTCCCGGACGAGATCGAGGCCTCGCCCGAAGACCTCCAGACGCTCGCCCGGGCGCTGGCCGAGGCCAACGGGTCCGATCTCCCGTCGGAAGCTGCCGCTCGGGCGGCGGTGGACGCCGCGAGGGGATACGCTGCACGGGTACGACGCGATGCGCGGGCGACACGCGAGCTGCGCGAGATGATGCTGAGCCAGGGCAGCTTCTGGGGCGAGATCCCCGAGCAGTCCCTGGACGTTCACGATCTGAACGGGCTGCTTCGCATCGCACGTGCGATCTTTGGCGAGGAGGAGTTCAGTCGTGGCGACAGGGTCTAGCCCGAAACACGAAGCCGGCAGAGATCCCGGTCGCCGGACACCGCCGGCGACGCCCCAGGAGGCCCTGGCGCGCGCGCAACAGCACGCCCGCCGCGCGGCCGCCGAAGCCCTCGAAGCCCTACACGCGTTGATCGACGCGACGACGTTGGCGGCCAGCGGTGAAGCCGCCGAGAACTCCGTGCTCGCGCCGGCGGCGAAGCTCCTCGAGGGACTCGTCGCTGATCTGCAGCCGAGCAGCTCGGGCTCCGACGGCCTGCTGTCGTCATTCGCCGAGGCCTTGGACGCCGAGATCGGCCGCTGGGAGAAGCGCTCCCAGCGGGATCCCGATGCCCGCGCCGTGCTGCGCGCGTTCCTTGGCGTCCGAGAGCTGCTGTGGGAGATGGGTGTTCGGACCCACCCAGAACGAGGTGCACCCCAGCCGCCCCCAAAAGCTCCGACGGATCGTCCCCGGCCAGCGCGAGCTGCGCGAGTGCAGCGCGTCCGGGTCGAGGGCTGACCCCGATGGGAGTCTGGGCTAGCGTGGCGGCCGCGTTTCGCCACACCGGGGCCGCCTGCTCATGACCGTTCTCATCAAGCGGTACGCCAACCGCAAGCTCTACAACACCCAGACGAGCCGCTACATCACGCTCAAGGGCATCTCCGAGTTGATCGAAGCCGGTGAAGAAATCCGTGTGATCGACAACGAGACCGGCGAGGACATCACCAAAGTCTCCCTCTCGCAGATCCTGCTCGACAGCGAACGCGCGGGCCGGCAGGTTCCGAAGTCGCTGCTCACGGACCTCTTCCAACGCGGTGGCGACGCGCTTTACGGGGCCCTGCGTAAGAGCGCCCAAGACGCGACCGAAGGGCTCGAAGAGCTCCGGTCGAACGTGCGCAAGATCGTGAATCCGCCCGACGGGGAGAAGCTCCGCGACTGGGTCGCCTTCTCGGCACCGGACTTCGACCACATGGTGCAGAACGCCATGGAGAAGGTCTTCAAGTTGCTCGACCTGCCTCGGCGCGGCGACATCGAAGCCCTGAATGAGAATCTTCAACGCGTGGCCGACGCCGTCGAACGCCTGGAGCACGCTCGCCGCCAGGGCCCGTCCCCCGCCCGTCCCGACGACGCCAGCGAAAGCTGATCCATGGAGCGCCGGCGTGAAGCCCGCTTCGGAAGCAACGCCTGGATGTCTCGCGCGAATTCTGGTTCACGCGGTGACGACGCTCGAACCGACACGCGCGCTCCTCGAAGTGACGGTTCCCGACTCCACTCGGAACTTTGAAAGAGCAGAATTTCTTCGGGTCGACGAATCCGGGTCACCGCACCCGCAACGGGCGCCCGACCCCTCTCAGCCCCAGACAGACTCGCGGTCGCTGAGACCCACGTCGAGCAGCGACTGGATTCGGCTGCGGAGCTCCTCGGTGAGACGCGAGATCAACAACTCGTCGTCCACCGCGTCGGGCTCGAGGTGCTCGAGGGAAAGCGGCTCGCCGATATGAATCACCCACTTCGAGGGCAGCGGCAGCGCGCCGAAGAGACCGAAGAGCGGAAACGTGGGCGTCACCGGCAGGAAAGGGAGTCCCAGGCTACGCGCGGGGCCGTGGATCTTGAAGAGGATCGGGTGCGCCTCCTCGGCACCCACGATGCCGACCGGAACCAGCGGCACCCGGTTCTCGAGCGCCGTTCGCACGACGCCACCACGACCGAAGCGCTTGAGCCGATAGCGATCGCGGAAGACCTTGGCCGCACCCTTCACACCTTCGGGAAACGCGATCACGCTGCGACCGTGGCGCAGCAAACGGTCTGCGTTCTCGCGGCAGGCGCGAACGCCGCCGAGACGCGCGAGATAGGGCTGGACGAAGGGCAACGTGATCAGCCAGTCGGCGATCAGGAAGCGCGCGCGGCCCAACTCCGGGAGACGCCGTTGGAGTCCGTGAGCGAACATCATGCCGTCGTACGGAAGGATGCCGGAACGGTTGGCGACCAGCAGACAGGGGCCTCGCGGCGGCAGATGCTCGATGCCCGACAGCTCGACGCGCCAGTAGCGATCGTAGAGGAGATCGAGCATCGGAAGCGCTCGCTTCAGGACGACTTCGTCCAGGCCGAATTCGTCCACCTCGCCCGACCGCTCACTCATGCCAAAGGTGTTCATGCGGCGCCGCAGCTTGCCGAAGAGCGCCTGCCAGTCGACGTCCTGCCAGGGCGCCGCCTCGCGCGATTCTGAGAGGAAGCGCGATCGGATCTCGCGACGCAGGCCTTCGAGGGCCTCGCGGACCTCGACGAGGTCGCCGAACTCGCTGTCGCCAAGTTCGGGATCTCCGCAGAGCGGGCCTTTCGACGTGGGATCCATCAGCGATACCTGCGCATCCGGCGCGCGGAAATGAAGGAGATCCAGGCCTCCTTCGATGTATAAACGGGTTCACCGAACGCATCCCAGCCACGCGCCCCGTCGGCCACCCAGAGATATCGAAGGTAGTCGTAGAAACCGGCGGGGGGATCGCCCGTCTGACTCTGGGCCGGATAGTAGGCCATGCGATACAGCGCCGTTGCCGGAAGCTGCAGGATCCGCTTGCCCGCCAGGCGTACCGCCGTCGAGAGGGGCAGGACTCCCCGACCGACGAGGTTGTAGACGCCGGGCATGGACGTCAATGCCGCGGTCTCGAAGGCGTGGAGCACGTCGTCCTCGTGGACGAACTGAATCAGCGGGTCATAGCCCAACACCATCGGAACCACGGGCAGCGAGAAGTAACGGATCACGCGGTCCCAATGGTTCGGTCCGAGCATCCAGCACGCGCGCAGCACTGTCACCTCGGTGTCGGGATGGCGTACCGCCCAGCGCGACAGCAACGACTCCATCTCGACCCGGTTCTGGACGCAGTGGGCGTCGGGATGTCCGTGGAGCGGATGGTCCTCGCTCAAAAAATTGGGATTGTCCGGACGCGGACCGTAGAGCATGGTGCTCGACACCACGACCAGTCGTCGCACCTTGGCCGCCGCGCAGGCGCTCATGATGTGAAGACTGCCGATGGTCTCGACCTCGTGATCCATCTCGAGATCCGGTGTCGGCTCGCGTCGGAATGCGGTATGCACGACCACGTCGACACGCTCTCGGCGCAGGATCTCGGCCAGTCGCCCGTCGGCAGTCGGCTCGCTCAGATCGACCCGGTGGAAGCGCACCCGTCCATCGAGGCGAAAGGGCCTTCGTTGGTCGATGCCAATTACGCGCATCGAGGGCTCCCGCACGACCAGACGTTCGAGCAACTGCTGCCCGACGAAGGTCTTGAGGCCAGTCACTGCGATGACGCTCGGCTCGCTGGTCCCCGTGCTCATGGAATGCGGAAGCTCCTCGGATACCATGCTCCGCGATGGTCGCCAGCCGGGCAACCGCCGTCATCGAAGATCCGCGCTTTTGCCAGCACGCGGGGCCGCCCGACCATCCCGAGCGCCCCGACCGCCTGAGCGCGGTCCACGCGGCCATCGACGCCCGACGGGAATCCCTCGAGGCCATCCCGCCTCGTCCCGCGACTTCCGATGAGATCCTGCGGATCCACACGTCGGACCACCTGACCCGGGTGGAAGAGGCCGCGCAGCAAGCCCCCCAGCGCCTCGACGCCGACACCTACGTCTGCTCCGAGAGCTACGACGTCGCCCTGCTCGCCGCCGGGGCCAGTATCGAACTGGCCCGTCGCATCGCCCGCGGTCAGCTGCGAAACGGTCTGGCCGCCGTGCGTCCCCCGGGCCACCACGCCGAGACGGATCACGCCATGGGCTTCTGCCTGTTCAACAACGTGGCGATCGCGGCGCGGGCCCTCCAGGCCGAGGAGGGCCTGCAGCGGGTGATGATTCTCGACTGGGACGTGCACCACGGCAACGGCACCCAGCACTCGTTCGACGAAGATCCAGATGTCCTCTATTTCTCGAGTCACCAGTTCCCCTTCTACCCGGGAACCGGCGACGTCGGCGAGATTGGCCGGGGTCGGGGCGAAGGCTCGACCGTGAACGTGCCGCTCCCGGCCGGATCTGGCGACGCCGAGTACATCGCCGCCTTCCAGCGGACACTGGTGCCGCTGGTCCAGGCCTGGCAGCCGGAGATGATCCTGCTCTCGTGCGGCTTCGATGCCCACGCAGACGACCCGCTGGCGGCCATGCAGCTCAGCCGGGATGGCTACACGGCGCTGGCGGCGATTGTTCGCGAACAGGCCGACGACGTCTGTGACGGCCGCCTGGCCGTGATCCTCGAAGGGGGCTACTCGCTGTCCGGGCTCGAGCAGGGCACGGGCGCCGTGCTCGACGTGCTGCTCGCCGACGAGCCAGCCCCAGTTCCGGGCACCATTCCAGTCGAAGCCGGGAGCCCGCTCGCGCGTCTGCTGGGCCGGATCGCGGCCGCCCACGGCTCCCGTTACCCCGAAATCGGCGCCCTCTAGATCGACCCAGCCCAGCGCCTGCGCCAGCACCGGTGCCGATCACGCGTTGCGGGCGGCGCGGCAACCGACTGGGATCGATTGCTAGAGGCAAAACAACGTTCTAGTCATTTTCACGGACCCACCATCTTGTGCATCCACGTGCCCCGACCCCCGACATCTGGTGGGTGTCCGACGCGGTTCAAAAAAGTGCAGATCGGGGCTCCAAATCGTTGATTTTCCGTTGAAGAGTGGTTTGAAGTGGTTTATAAGGACAACACGGTGGGGCTAGGTGGGAGAAAGTGGAGAACGTCAATCCAGCCCACCCCACACAGGGAGTGTCAGCCCGCCGATGTTTCGAGGCCGCCACAACCACACGATCGATGCCAAGGGTCGTGTGAACATTCCGGCAGGGTACCGAATGGAGCTCCAACGGCGCAGCGATCAGCCTCCGATCCTCACGGCTGATCAGAACTGCCTGCGGCTCTATCCGTACGAAGACTGGGTGGTGCATGAGAAGGAGATCGTGGCCAAGGCGGCGATCGACCCCAACGCTCGAGACTACGTGCGGCTGATGATCTCTGGCGCCGTCGAGGCGCCGATCGACAAACAGGGAAGAATCCTCGTGCCGCAATACCTCCGTGAGCAAGCGCACATCGAGCGCGACGTCACGGTCGCGGGTGTGGGTCTCACGATCGAGATCTGGGATGCGGCACGATTGCAGAAGAATCTCAACCAGACCCAGGCAAATTTCCGCGCGATCTCCCTCGAGATGGCGGAAAAAGTCGGGTCTTAAGGGAGTTTTTCAGGGTGGGGGGTTGGGAGGAGCCCGCAAGTGCTCCTTCCGGACAAGAGGTTAGGGGTGTCCCCGGGAGCTCGGCCCTTGGCGAACGGGGAGTACTGGGGGGGACGAACCGCTCCCGAGAAAGTCGGTTTCCGGGGCACCCCGGACCTATTCCACCGATACTGGCCCGTCCGAGCGGCTGGCGAGAGGCGACTTGTCCGATGGCCAGCCCCTTTGAACATCGCCCGGTTCTGCTCGCGAAGGCGCTCGAATTGCTGGACCCGCGTCCGGCTTCGGTCATCGTCGATGGCACCGTCGGCGGAGGTGGCCACGCCGCTGCGATTCTCGACCGAAGCGCACCCGACGGAAGATTGATCGGTCTGGACCGAGACGAAGAGGCCTTGGAAGCCGCCTCCCAGCGACTCGCTCCCTACGGCGATCGGGCGCGTCTGATCCACAGCTCGTTCCGGTCGCTGTCTGCGGTGTTGAAGGAGCTCGACATTCCCCGGGTCGACGGCGTGCTGCTCGATCTCGGCGTCTCCTCGCATCAGCTCGACGAGGTCCGCCGGGGCTTCCGGTTCGGGGGACGCGCCGCAACGGACGCGGCCCGCGTGCCCCTCGACATGCGCATGGACCCGAAGGCCCAGACCACGGCAGCCGGCCTGTTGGCGCGTCTCCCGGAGGCTGGGCTCGAGCGTTGCTTCCGCGAGTACGGCGAGCTGCCCGGCGCCCGCCGACTGGCCCGGGCCATTGTCGACCGCCGCAAAACACGTCCCCTCGAGACTGCGGCCGACCTGCTGGAGCTGATCCGGGAGACCGGCGTCGGGCGACGTCGGAGACACAATCCGGCCACCCTCGTGTTCCAGGCGCTGCGCATCGCCGTAAACGACGAGCTCGCGGCCCTCGAAGAAGGACTCGCCGTGGCGATCGAGGCGTTGCGACCGACCCGGCGCATCGTCGTGCTGTCCTACCACTCCCTCGAGGACCGGATCGTCAAGAACGTGTTCCGGGACGGCGCCCGCGGCTGCGTCTGCCCGCCCAAAACCCCGGTCTGCATCTGCGGGCGTCTGCCGACGGTCCGAGTGCTGACACGCCGGCCACTCACCCCCGGCGAAGACGAGATCGCGGAGAACCCCCGCGCGCGTTCCGCCCACCTGCGCGCCGCCGAGCGCCTGCCGGAGGCCGCCTGATGCCGCGGGCCAAGCCCCGACACGAGGGGCGCCTCGGCTGGGTCGGTCGTGACATGACCGCTGACAGTCGATCCAAACGATCTCGCCAGCTGGTTCCCGCCCTGCTGATCGGCTGCCTGATCGCGGGCCTGGGAATCGCATGGCTCCGGGTCGACTTGATCCGGGTCCGCTACGGACTGGCCGACGCCCTGCATCAAGAGAAGGTCCTGCTCGAACAGCAGCGCCGGGACCGTGCCCGGCTGCGCGCGCTGCGAGACCCGACGCGCCTGGCGCGACTGGTCGAGCGGTACGGACTCGCGCGGCCCAAGAAAATCATCGACCTGCCCGCTTTGACCGTGGTCGTCGCGGAATCTGTCGACGCCTACGGAGACCGTCCGTGAATCGGCGCACAGCTCCGCCGCGTAAGCCGCGTTCGGCAGCGAACAATCGCACCCCTCCCAGGTTTCGCCTGGCCATGGTTCGTGCGGCCCTGCTGCTGGCCTTTCTGGGCCTGGCGGCGCGCGCCGCCCATCTGAGTTTGATCGAAGAGCGCGGCCTGGCGCTGGGCAAGCGACAGCAGCACACAATCCTGACCCTGGCGCCGGAACGCGGCGCGATCGTGGACCGCAACGGTCACGAGTTCGCGCTGTCGATCGGTGCCCCGTCTATCTACGCCATGCCAGTGCTGTTGAACGACGTGCGGGGCACCGCGCGACGTCTCGCGCCGGTGCTGGGCCAGTCCACCTCGAGCCTTGCCAAGCGTCTCGAAGGCCGACGGAACTTCGTGTTCCTGTCGCGTTGGGTCACCCCGGAGCGCGCTGCAAAGGTTCGCGATCTCCGTCTGAACGGCATCGGCATCGTCGAAGAGCCGCGTCGCATCTATCCCTATCGGACACTGGCTGCGTCGCTCGTCGGCTTCGCCAACATCGACGGGCGCGGCGTTCGCGGCATCGAGCAGCAGGAAGACGACTGGCTGCGCGGAACCCCGCTGCGACTTCCTGTCGAGCGCGACGGCTCCGGACAGCTGCTGCTCCGCACCGGGAATCAGCAGTGGAGCACGGCAGGAGGCGACGTCGCGTTGACCCTCGACGCCAACATGCAATCGATCGCGGCTCAGGAGCTCAAGAGCGCCATCGAGCGCACGGGCGCCAAGGGCGGCGTCGTCGTGACCATGAACCCCTCGACCGGCGAGATCCTGGCGCTCGCCGAGACGCCCACATTCGATCCCAACCATTTCCGAAAGCTGCGCTACGCCGACACCCGGTCGCGCGCCTTTCTCGACGCCTCCGAACCCGGCTCGACCCTCAAGACCTTCCTGATCGCGGCGGCTCTCGAGAGCGGCGCCGTCACCGCGGAAGAAATCTTCGACTGCGAAGACGGCTTCTTTCCGATTCCCGGCAAGATGATCCGCGACCACCACGCCTATGGCAAGCTCAGCACCGCTGACATCTTGCGCGTGTCGAGCAACATCGGCGCGGTCAAGATCGCAACCGCCCTCGGTCCCCAGCTCCACGTCGAGATGTTGCGGCGTTTCGGCTTTGGCGAGTCCACCGGCAGCGGATTCCCCGACGAGTCGTCGGGTCTGCTGCGGGTTTCCAAACGCTACCGGCCGGTGGACCGGGCCACCCTCGCCTTTGGCCAGGGCATGTCCGTCACCCCAATCCAGCTCGCCGCCGCGACCTCGGCCATCGCCAACGGCGGACTCCTGATGCAACCGAGCTTGGTGAACGCGCGCCGCGCGCCGCGCGGGAGCTGGCGCCCCATCCGGCCCCAGCTGGTCCGTCGCGTGGTCTCGGAGCAAACTGCCAAGACGGTCCTGACGATGATGGAGGCGGTGGTAGGACCCAAGGGAACCGGCCGACGCGCCGCACTGCAGGGCGTGCGGGTCGCCGGCAAGACCGGTACCGCCCAGAAGTTCGACGCCATCGCCGGCCACTACTCCGAGGACGACTACATCGCCTGGTTCATCGGAATCGCCCCGGCCGACGCGCCCCGCCTCGTCATCGTGGCCGCCCTCGACGAGCCCCAGCGCCCGAACCATACTGGTGGATCGGCAGCGGCGCCGCTGTTCGCGAGCGTGGCCGCCGCACAGCTGGCCCGCTTCGGCATCTTGACGGAGCCGGTCCGAGCGCCGCAGCGACCGGCAGCCGCTCCGATCACACGAATCGCGTCCACCGCAGCGACATCGAAACCTGATGCAAACCGAAGGCGTTCGGCGACAGAGACCCTGGTGCCCCCCAAACCCGCAAAAACCGCCATGAAGAGACCGCCCGCACCTGCGGCGACCTCCACCTCGGTCGATCGCGAACTCGTGAGCCTCGACGGCCGCCTGCTGCTGCCCGATCTCCGCGGTCTGACCGTGGCCGAGGTCCGGGCCATCGCTCGCTCGGCCGGAATCGCCGTCCTCATCGAGGGCGAGGGCCGCGCCGTCTCCCAGGAACCTCCGCCCGGAACCATCGTAGCCACGCGCAACGCACAGATCCGGGTGCGCTTCGAACCCGCCACGGCCGAGCTGGCGCGATCGCAGCTTCCGCGCGACATCGACCAGAGAGAAGCACCAGACACAGCATGGACGGGAGGGGGGTCGATCTGATGCGCCTCTCCACCCTCCTCGCCTCGCTTCCCCCCACGCTGGGCGCACGGATCCCCGCCGCCGGCGAACAGCTTCCCGAGGCAGACCCCGTGATTCGAGGCCTCAGCTACGACTCGCGTTCGGTTGCCGCTGGCGATCTCTTCTTCGCCGTGCGTGGCGCGAACGTCGACGGTCACGACTATCTCGAGCAGGCGCTGGCCCTGGGTGCCGCGGCATTCGTGGTCGAGGAATTGCCGCCGGGCCTCGACCTGGGCGGCCGACCGGTGGTCGTGGTTCGCGACTCGCGTCGCGCCCTGGCCCCGGTCGCCTCCAGCTTCTACGGCAATCCCGCGGCCGAGTTGACGCTGGTGGGCGTGACCGGCACCAACGGCAAAACGACCGTCACCTACCTGGTCGAGTCGATCCTGTCCCGAGCCGACCGACGGGTCGGATTGATCGGAACCGTTGAGATCCGCTATCCGGGCGAACGCCAGCGGTCGCTCAATACGACGCCCGAGAGCCTCGACCTCCAGCGAGCACTGCGCTCCATGCGAACCCACGGCGTCGAAGCCGCGGTCATGGAGGTCTCTTCCCACGGGCTTGAACTCGGTCGTGTGAGCGGCTGCCGCTTCAACGTCGGCGCCTTCACCAACCTCACGCAGGACCACTTGGACTTCCACGACGGGATGGACGCCTACCGGAACGCCAAGATCCGGCTGTTCCGCGATCACCTGGCACCGGGCGCGGCGGCCGTCGTGAACATCGACGACCCGGCCGCCGGGCACTTCGAACGCGCGGCCCGGGAAGCCGGCGCGCGCCTGATCCGGATCACCCGCGACGCGGACGCGATCAGCGAGGTAGCCCTTCTGGAGGCGGACGTTCGCATGGACGGGACCGATGCCCGGTTGCGCCTGCCGTCGGGAGAGGTCGAGCTGGCGCTGCCCCTGATTGGAGACTTCAACCTCGAGAACCTGCTCGTCGCCAGCGGGATCGCCGTGGCCCTCGACGTCGACCCCGTCGCGCTGGTCACGGGCGTCTCGACGTGCCCCCAGGTCCCGGGTCGGGTGCAACGCATCGAGGAACCGGGGCAAAACGCACCGACGGTCCTGGTCGACTATGCCCACACACCCGACGCCATCGAGAAGGTCGTGCGGACACTCCAACCCCTCACTCGCGGGCGGCTCATCAGCGTATTCGGATGCGGTGGCGACCGCGACCGCAGCAAGCGACCTTTGATGGCCCAGGCCGTGGCGCGCTATAGCGACCGGGTCATCGCCACCAGCGACAACCCCCGCACCGAGGATCCCGAGCGCATCCTGGCCGACGTCGAAGAGGGACTGTCCAAGGGCGAGCGGGTCACGCCCGAGGCGCTGGCAGCCACCGACGGCGCCTACACGGTACTGGTCGATCGCCGTGAGGCCATCGGGCTGGCCATCCGCATAGCGGGCGCCGATGACACGGTGCTGATCGCCGGCAAGGGTCATGAGGACTACCAGATCATCGGGCACGACAAGCTCCCGTTCGACGATGCCGACGAAGCACGGCGCGCAATGCGCCGCCGGGGGGAGTCGTGAGCGTTCCCTTCCGTGTTGAAGACGCCGTGGACTGGATCAGTGGCCACCTCGTCCAGGGCAACCAGACATCGCAGCTGTCGGGCGTATCCACCGACACTCGCAAGCTGTCTGCGGGTCAGCTCTTCGTGGCCATCGTGGGACCGAACCACGATGCCCACGACTATCTCGAAGGCGCCGTCGGCGCGGGCGCAGGCGGCCTGATGGTGCAACGGGGACGCGAGCCCTCGGGAATCTGGCTAGCCGACCTTCCCGTGATCTCGGTCGAGGACACCACGCGGGGCCTCGGCGCTCTCGCACGCGGTCACCGCAAGCAGTTCGACGGGCCCGTCATCGCCATCACGGGCAGCAACGGGAAGACGACGACCAAGGAAATCTGCGCATCCGTTCTCGCAGTCGGCGCCCCTACTCACAAGAACCACGGCAACCTCAACAACAACTACGGCCTACCGCTCACCCTGCTCGCGCGTGAGCCCGAGCACCGCCGCATGGTGGTCGAGCTCGGCATGAACCATAGGGGCGAGATCGCCGAGCTGGCCGCGATCGCCGAGCCGACCATCGGCATCGTCACCAACATCGGCAGCGCCCACATCGAACACCTCGCGAGCCGTGACGAGATCGCTCTCGAGAAAGGCGACCTGCTCGCCGCCATCGATCCGAACGGAACCGGCGTCGTGAACTGGGACGACGACTACGCCAAGGACATGGCGAGTCGAACTCGGGGCTCCGTGCTCTTCTTCGGCCGGGGACCCGGGGCCGACGTGACGGCCGAGGACGTCCGCGGCTCGGGGCACGGCTTCGCTTTCACACTTCGCGCACCCCAGGGTCGCGTCGACGTAAAGATTCCGGGCCTGGGGGAAACCACGGTGATCAACGCACTCGCCGCCGCCGCCGCCGCCCTCGCGGCGGGCGCCAGCCTCGACGATCTTGCGACCGGGCTCGCGAGCTACAAGGGCATCTCCGGCCGGCTCGAACGACGCGAGCTTCCCGGCAACGTCGTCATCATCGACGATTCCTACAATGCGAACCCGCAGTCGATGGAGGTCGCGCTTCGCTTGCTGGCGAGCTGCCAGGACGCGCGACGACGCATTGCCGTGATCGGCGACATGGGAGAACTCGGTGACGAAACTGAGCAGGCGCACGTCACCGTAGGAAGGCTGGCGGCAGAGCTCGGCATCGAGTTCGTCGTCGCTGTCGGCGAGAACGCAGAATGCGTGGCAGACGGTGCACGGGCGGGCGGGCTCACAAGCGAGAGAATTCGAATCTCACCCGACAGCGATGCGGCAGGGGAGACCGTTCAGGGTCTACTGCGCAAGGGGGATTGGGTGTTGGTGAAAGGATCACGCACGACCCGCATGGAAAGAGTCACACGATACCTCGAGACGGAGGCGGCGAACTGACATGTTCTACCACCTGCTCTATCCGCTGGCATCCGAGTACAGCGTCTTCAACGTCTTCCGCTACATCACGTTTCGAATCGGTGCTGCCACGCTGACGGCGCTCTTCATCGCGTTCATCGTGGGACCGCCACTGATCCGAAAGCTGTCGAGCCTGCGCATGGGACAACCCATTCGCAAAATCGGCCCCGATCACCAGTACAAGGAAGGAACGCCCACCATGGGCGGTCTCCTGATCCTCTTCTCGCTGCTGGTCTCGGTGCTGCTCTGGTCGAACCTCGACAATCGCTTCATCTGGATCGTGATCGGCGTCACCGTCGGCTTCGGAATTCTCGGGTTCATGGATGACTACAGCAAGGTGCGCGCCGGGCACAGCGCGGGCCTGTCGGCGCCCATGAAGCTGTTCTGGCAGACGCTGCTGGGGCTTGCCGTCGCCTGCGCCATCTACTTCGATCCCAACTTCGACGCCCAGCTCTCCGTGCCGTTCTTCAAGAACTTCACACCGAACCTGGGTTGGTTCTACATTCCGGTCGCGACGTTCGTCATTGTCGGTGCCAGCAACGGTGTGAATCTGACCGACGGACTGGACGGGCTGGCGATCGGTCCGGTGATGATCGCTGGCGGCACGTTCCTGATCCTGTCCTACGCAGCCGGCCACTCGGTGATCTCCGAATACCTGGCGATCAAGTACGTGGCCGGCGCCGGCACCCTGGCCATTTTCTGCGGCGCACTGATCGGCGGAGGACTGGGCTTTCTGTGGTTCAACGCGTCACCCGCCCAGCTCTTCATGGGTGACGTGGGCTCCTTGGCCCTCGGCGGCGCTCTCGGCACCATGGCCGTGCTGATCCGGCAGGAGATCCTGCTGGCCGTGGTCGGCGGCGTCTTCGTCGTGGAGACGCTCTCGGTGGTCATCCAGGTCGCCAGCTTCAAGGCCACCGGGAAGCGCGTCTTCTTGATGGCCCCTATCCACCACCATTACGAAAAGCTCGGCTGGCCCGAACAGAAGATCGTGGTCCGCTTCTGGATCATCTCGATCATCCTTGCACTGATCGCGCTCTCATCGTTGAAGCTTCGCTGATGTTCAATCTCGATGGACAGAAGGTGCTGATCCTCGGACTGGGGATGTCCGGACGCAGTGCAGCCGGGTTCTGTGAGGCGCGAGGAGCCCGAGTCGTTGCCGCCGATGAGCGTCCCGGCGAGGACATTCCGGGGATCGACGAACTCGATGCCGGCATCGAAAGACGACTGGACCAGACGTTCCCGGACCCCGGCGCGTTCGACCTCGTGGTTCCGAGCCCGGGCGTACCTCCCGCGCGATACAAAGAGCGAGCGCACCGTATCTGGGGCGACGTCGAGCTGGCCTGGCATGCGTTGTCGATTCCCGTAATCGCCGTGACGGGTACGAACGGGAAGTCCACCACCACTCTCCTGATCGAGGCTCTTCTCCGCCGTGCCGGCTACCGCGCGCGCGCCGGGGGCAACATCGGCGAGCCCGTCCTGTCGCTGGTGGGCGAGGCGCTGGACGTCGCGGTGATCGAGGTTTCGTCGTTCCAGCTCGAGACCACCGACGCCTTCCGCCCCCAAATCGCCGTCGTGCTGAACATCACGCCCGACCACCTCGATCGTCATGGAAGCTTCGAGGCATATCGCAGCGCCAAGGCCCGCATCCTGATGAACCAACAAGACGACGACATCGCGGTCCTCAACCACGATGACCCGGTCGTGGCCGCCCTGGCCGACCGGGTTCGAGGCCGCGCCATTCCGTTCCGGACCGCGGGCCCGCTCAAGAGCGGCGGCTGGCTCGACCTGGACTCGGTGGTCCTGCGCAACGATGCGGGCGAGACCGATCGCGTTTCCCTGGACGGACTCAAGCTGCGCGGGATCCACAATCTCGAGAACACCGTTGCAGCGATCACGGCGGTCTGGGCATTCGGTGCCGATCCGCAGAAGGCAGCCCGCGCGCTGGCGGACTTCGATGGCTTGTCGCACCGCATGGAACGCGTGGGCGAAACCGGAGGCGTCACCTGGATCAACGATTCGAAGGCCACCAATCCAGGCGCAGCCATGCGTTCGATCGAGAGCATCGATGCCCCCCTGGTCTGGATCGCCGGTGGACGGGACAAGGACCTGGACTTCGGGGCCCTGGCCGACTTGGCTTCTCGGCGGGTGCGAGCGGCCATCCTGTTGGGCGAGACCCGCGCGAAGCTTGCAGACGCCCTGGGCGATCGTATCGCGATCGAGTCGGTGGAATCGCTCGACGAGGCGGTGCGCTGCGCAGCAACGCTGGCGCGCTCCGGCGACGTCGTCCTGCTTGCGCCGGCTTGTGCGAGTCAGGATCAGTTCCGGGACTTCGAGGAACGCGGAGATCGCTTCCGGGCGGCCGTGCACGCGCTCGCGAACCATGCTGGGATCCGAAAGTCGTGAAGCGAGACCATCGGAAACGCACAACTCGCGCCTCTCATCGATCGAACCGGCGCGGCTCCGTGCGCCGTAGCGGCCCCGTGGTCAGCGCTGGAATCAGCGAGATGTGGCGCCGTGCACGCTTCCGCATGCCGACCCCGCGCCGCAACAGCAGAACCGATGCCACGCCAACCTCGCTGGACGGTGCGATCGCGGCCAGCGCCGCGTTGCTGGCGACCCTCGGAGTCGTGATGGTCTACAGCACGACGGCACCGCTCAGCATGGGGAGCGCGATTCCGCCCCACTTCCTGCGTCACCTCGCAGGGCTCGGGCTCGGAATCGTGATCATCGCCGTGGCGATCCGGATCCCGCTGGCCTGGTGGTACCGGCTCGCGATTCCCCTGTGGGCCGCTGGCGTCCTGTTGCTGCTGCTCACGGCCCTGGCTGGCATCGAGGCGAACGGCGCGCGGCGTTGGCTGGCCATCCCCGGTCTCAACGCGAGCTTCCAGGCGGCGGAATTCGTCAAGTGGGCAACGCCGGTCGCGGTGGCTTCGATCCTGGCCGGTGCGGCGGCACCCGACAATCGCCGTAGGTTCCGTCTGACGCTCCTGATCTCGGCCGTCCCGGTGGGTTTGCTCTTGATGCAACCGGACCTCGGCAGCGCTGCGGTGCTGCTCGCGCTGGTCGCCCTGCTCCTCTTCGTCGGAGGCGTTCCGATGCGGCGACTGGGATCGCTCGCCGGCGTCGCAGCCATCGGCGTGGCGTGCTTCATCGCTGCACGACCCTACGCACTGGCGCGTTGGAAGGGATTCCTGGCTCCGTGGCAGAACGCGCGGGCCGAGGGCTTTCAACTCGTCCAGTCCTTCGTGGCATTCGGCCGCGGCGGAAGCTTCGGGGTCGGGCTGGGCGATGGGCGACAGAAGCTGTCCTATCTGCCGGAGGCCCACACCGACTTCATCCTCTCGGTGGTGGCCGAGGAGTTGGGTCTGGTCGGCGTACTGATCGTACTCGGCGCCTTTGCGGGTCTCGTGCTGGCGGGGCTTCGGGTGGCGGCTCGCGCCCAGGATCCCTTTACCCGACTGGTGGCCTGTGCCATGACGGGCTTCCTCACCATTCCCGCGGCCGTGAACGCCGCGGTCGTGATGGGCCTGCTGCCGACAACGGGATTCACCCTGCCGTTCGTATCGTATGGATCAAACTCCCTGGTGATGTGCGCCCTGGCCGTGGGCATCCTGCTGCGGATCGCGGGTCATGGCGCGGTCGCCCCGGCGAGGGGCCGCGGAGGCCTCCGATGACGCCCGCACTTCCTACCAAGACGGCCGCACTTCGTGCCAACACTCCTGCACTTCGTGCGAAGGCAGGTGCGCCCCATCGCTGGGTTCTCGCCGGAGGCGGGACCGGCGGGCACGTGACGCCAGCGCTGGCGCTGGCCGAACGAATCCGCGAGCGTGGCGACGACGTGACGCTGCTTGGCGCACGCCTGGGTCTCGAATCGAGGCTGGTTCCCGCCGCCGGGTTCGATCTCGTCATGCTCCCTGCGCGACAGATCATGGGCCGCAATCCAATGGCTCGGATCGCCGCCGTATTCACCATCGGTCTCGCCTGCGTCGAAGCCTGGCGCGTCCTCGGCCGCCTGCGCGCCGAGATCGTCGTGTCGGTCGGCGGCTACGCTTCGATTCCCGCCGTGGTCGCCGCCGTATTGCGTCGGATCCCCGTCGCCCTGGTCGAGCCCAACGCCGTTCCGGGCCGAGCCAACCGCAGCGCAGCACGATTCGCGCGGCTGATCTTCGTACAATTCGACGCCGCTCTTCGGGCGTTGGCCGGCGGCGACGAAGAGCGAGGACGGATACTTGGGATCCCGCTGCGCCAGGCACTGGTGTCCGCCTTCTCCGAGCAGGGCGAACGCCGCAGGCCCGCGCGTCCGCTTCGACTGCTGGTCTTCGGCGGTAGCCAAGGCGCGCGACAGATCAATGAGGCGATGATCGAGGCCGCTCCGTCCCTCGATCCGGCAGCGCTCGAGATCTTCCACCAGACCGGCGACAGTGACCGCGAGCGGGTGGCACAGGCCTACAGGGACGCTGGCCTGGGCGCCGAGGTCGTCGCATTCGAGACCGACATGCCGGCCCGCTACAGCTGGGCCGACGTGGCCCTGTGTCGGTCCGGCGCGCTCACGGTGGCCGAACTGGCAATGGCGGGTCTTCCCTCCCTGCTTGTGCCCTACCCCTTCGCCGCTGACGATCACCAGCGCGCCAACGCCCGCGCACTCGAAGAGGCGGGCGCCGCGCGCCTGCTCGCTTCCAATCCCCTGACTTCTGACGACGTGCTGAAGGCGTTGTGCGACATCCAGGACGACGCGAACACGCTCGTCGACATGAGCATCCGCGCGGCCTCCCTGGCGCACCCGCACGCGGCAGAACGAATCATCGAGGCGTGCCTGGAACTGCTTCCCCATTCATCGGAGGACGCATGATGCGTCGACGCATTCAACACGTGCATTTCGTCGGCATTGGCGGCATCGGAATGTGCGGTCTCGCCGAGTTGCTCCACAACCAGGGCTATCGGGTGAGCGGAACCGACCTGCGCGAAGGTCCCGCAGTGGTCCGCCTGCGAGGACTGGGAATCGAGGTGAACATCGGGCACGACGCCCGCCACCTGAGCGATACCAACGTGGTCGTGCACTCATCGGCCGTGCGCGCCACAAATCCAGAGCTCAAGGAAGCCGAGCGCCGCAAGATTCCGGTGATTCCCCGCGCCGAGATGCTGGCCGAGGTCATGCGCCTCAAAGAAGGCATCGCCATCGCGGGCAGTCACGGCAAGACCACGACCACATCCCTGGTGGCACACGTGCTCGGCGCCGCGGGACTCGACCCGACCGCCGTGATCGGCGGTCGGGTGCTGGCCCCCGATGCGAGCCTCTCCACGACTCGCCTGGGAAACGGCGACGTGCTGGTCGCCGAAGCCGACGAAAGCGACGGTTCCTTCCTGCGCCTGGCCCCCGTGATCGGAGTCATCACCAACATCGATTCCGAACACCTCGACCACTACGGATCGTACGAGGCGCTGGAAGAAGCCTTCGTCGCATTCGCCAACCGAGTGCCCTTCTGGGGGCTCTCGGTGCTGTGCCTCGACCACCCCGGTGTCCAGGCGATCGTGCCGCGCATGACGCGCCGCACGATCACCTACGGCTTCTCCTCCCAGGCCGATCTGGTGGCGACCGACGTGCGCGTTGACGGGTTGGGTATGCGGTTCAGCGTGCGAATGCACGGAGAGCAACTGGGCGAAGCCCACGTTCGGCTGCCGGGTCGCCACAACGTGTTGAACGCCCTGGCCACCCTCGCCGTTGCCATCGAACTCGAGGTGCCCTTCTACGATGCGGCCGCGGCCCTCGAGAGCTTCCTGGGCATCGAGCGACGCTTCGAGCTGAAGGGGGAAGTCGGCGGCGTCCGTATCTTCGACGACTACGGCCACCACCCGGCAGAGATCCGGGCCACCCTCGCTGCGGCTCGTGCAATGCATGACGGGCGCATCCTGGTTGCATTCCAGCCCCATCGTTTTACGCGAACCCGAGACCTCTGGGGCGACTTCATCGCCGCCTTCAATGACGCCGACGTTCTCTACCTGACCGAGATCTACGCCGCCGGTGAGGATAAGCTGACCGGAATCGAGGCCGCGCCGCTGGTCGAGGCCATCCGCGCTCACGGACACCACCAGGCCCATTACGTGGCGGACATGGACGAGCTCCTGGCGTGCGTGCTCCGGGAGGCCACCGCAGGCGACCTCGTGATCACACTCGGCGCCGGAAACATCAACACGCTGAGTGAACGGATCGTGGCTGGGCTCCGCCAGCGCAAGGAGGATGCGTGATTCCCCGTTCCGTCCGGATCGAATTGGAGGAAGCGCTGGGCGACGGAATCCGCTTCGGTGTACCCCTCTCGCGCCACACCTCGCTGCGAATCGGGGGTGACGCGGAAGCGCTTGCGCATCCCAGCGGCCGCGAAGACATGGCCCGCCTGCTCTCGATTTGTGCGGAGCACAAGGTCCCGCAGCGGGTACTGGGTTCGGGCTTCAACACCCTGGTACTCGATGGCGGAATCGAAGGCGTCACCATTCAGCTCAGCCGCATGCGCCGACTGGAAGAACGACCCAACGCTGGAGTACGCGCCGAAGCCGGAGTGTCCCACAGTCAGGTCACCCGCTTTTGCACGTCGCACGGCCTGTCGGGCCTCGAGTTCGCATCGGGCATTCCCGGCAGCGTCGGCGGTTGGCTCAGCATGAACGCCGGAATCCCCGAGAACGAGATGAAAGACGTGGTGCGCGAAATCGAAGTCATGAGTCCGACCGGTCGACATGTGCGGCACCTGGGTCGCGGCAGGCTCCGCTTCGTCTACCGGGCGCTGCGCGGCCTCGCACCGGGATCGGTCATTCTGTCGGTCCTGTTCGGCGTCGTCCTTTCGAACCCCGACGAGGTCCGCCTCGGGGTGAATCGGCTGCTGGCCCGGCGGGCCGACACGCAGCCCCTCAACGTGCCGTCCTGCGGCTCGGTCTTCCAGAATCCGCCCGGTGATCACGCCGGCCGCTTGATCGAGGCCGCCGGCCTCAAAGGGCTCCGGATCGGTGGCGCCGAGATCTCCCCGGTCCACGCGAATTTCATCGCCAACATCGGCGGCGCTTGTGCCAACGATGTTCTCGCACTGATCGAGGCAGCGCGCACGAAGGTGCACAAGCAGTTCGGCGTCTGGCTCGCCCCGGAAGTCCGGATCATCGGGAGGCCCGCATGAGCATTCGTCGCAAGATCGGAGGGACATCGGGAGGCCGACGCTCGCACGGCGTCACCCGGATCGAGCGCTCGGCACAGGCCCGGCGGCAGCGTGCGATGCACCACCTCAAGCGGGTGCGCAATCGACGCGAAGCCGCGTTGCTGCCGAGCCTCGGCATCGCCTCCGTGGGTCTCGCCCTGATCGCCCTGGTCGCGGGCACCTGGATCGGCGCCAGCTGGGCTCTGGACGCCGAGCTGGAACACGTCTCCGTGCAGGGGCTTCGCCACCTGAGCAGTGCCGACGTGGTGGCGGCCAGCGGGCTGGTTGCGGGAACGACCCTCGAGACGGTGGACCCCGCCGAGCTCGCGACACAGCTCGAGACCCATCCCTGGATCGAACATGCCCGGGCCCTGCGCCTGCCCTCCGGCCTGGTGCTGATCGGTGTCCGAGAACGCGAGGCGGCAGCAACCCTGGTGGGGACCGAAACCTGGGCCATCGACGCCAACGGCACACCGTTCGATCGCGTTTCGAGCGAATCCCTCGAGGGCCTGCCCCGGATCGTGACGCGCGAACGCTTCGAACCGGGCGTGGCCCACGGGTCGCTGGCGGAAGCCGTGAGCCTTCCCCGCCAACTCGCAGACCATGGCCTGCCGGCGGCGGTCGAGATCGGCATCACGGCCAGCGACGACCCGGAAGGTCTCTGGCTACGCCTGCCCGACATCGCGGCTCGCATCGTGCTCGGCCGGGGTCAGCTGGACGAAAAGCTCGACCGGCTCGCCCGCGTCCTCGATGCAGAACTGCCCGAACTCGCCCGGGCCACCCGAATCGACCTGCGCTTCAGCGACCAGGCCGTTCTCGATGTTCCGCAGTCCCAATCCTGGACTGCGCCGCAGTCCCAATCCTGGACTGCG
>Ga0209988_10000061_pt1 | contig 52399 bp, 44 predicted proteins | sample N075metaG_FD_183115 | JGI IMG/M metagenome (GOLD analysis project Ga0209988, IMG submission 183115) | Deep subsurface microbial communities from Kermadec Trench to uncover new lineages of life (NeLLi) - N075 metaG (SPAdes) (version 2) | ecosystem: Environmental > Aquatic > Marine > Ocean trench... | reverse complement strand
GGTTACGCGCGAGGATGGCGAAGTCGGGGTTACGCGCCAGTTGGAGGAAGACCGGGTTGAGCGCCACGTTGGCGAAGTCCGGATTACGCGCCATGATGGCGAAGTCCGGGTTACGCGCCATTTGGACAAAGACCGGGTTGAGCGCCAGCGTACCGAAGTCCGGGTTACGCACCATGATGGCGAAGTCCGGGTTGCGCGCCATGATGGCGAAGTCCGGGTTACGCGCGAGGATGGCGAAGTCCGGATTACGCGCCATGATGGCGAAGTCCGGATTGCGCGCCATGATGGCGAAGTCCGGATCGGTGATGACCTTGAGCAACTGCGGATCGTCGATCACCCGCTGGAAGACGTCGCTCTGCATGATGGTCTGAAGTTCCTGATCGGAGAGAACGACATCCGCGTCGGTCATCGGATCGGAATTGTAACGCTGGGCGGCGCCGATCGTTCCCGCCACCTCATCATCGGCTGGCGGCTGCATGAAGCCGAAGTACGCGATCGCTGCCACAGCGACAACCGCAACGCCAATCATCGTAAAGATTTGCTTCTTGGCCATTTCTATTTACCTCCCCTCGCTGAGGGCGCCAAAGAACTGTTTCTGTCTCATTTGGAACTACAGTTTGGTGACCCCAAAGTTGGCTGTTATTACTACGAAAAAAAACCTTATTTCACCCCATTCAAACTCAGCAGTGTCTTGCCCAGCAGGGCACCGTCACGACGATATTCCAACCGCAGCGTGGTCTCGCCGGGAGCCAGGCGTTCAAACATCAAGGTGCAGCGAAGATCTCCTTCGCCGCTGACGATGAACTGGCCGTCGCCCGCTTCGACCGCGTCGAACTTGCCCTCCCGTCGCGTAAAACCCGTGAAACCGATCTTGCCGGAATCGTACCCCACGGCCACCTCGACCGGGGCTTGGGCCAAAATATCGAGGAAAACGAGGAGCCGAGCATCGCTTTGAGTCGCGTGAATCGTCCCGGACACGCGGTCGGCATCGAGTTGGACGGTTTCCGCGACGTGGTCGATGGCGGACCCGGGCATCATGGAACCCCCAAGATCAGCGGGATTCCAACCGGCGTCGTCGTTGAAGATACGCGGCCCGGCGATCAGCCCGACAACAAGACCTGCGGCGAGCGCGGCTGCGAGACGCAACCCGGAAGCCCCCATAAAGATACGGATCTTGTTCTTGCGGAACGGTAGCGGCGTCGCGGGGCTGGTGCGCGATGCGATCGCGGACCGGATCGAGTCGCTCAGGCCCTGCGGTATTTCGGCATCCTCGACACGGTTCAGCACTGCGGCGAGCCGCTTCATGTCCTGCTGGAACTCCCCGGCCGTATCGTCGCGTTCGATAATCTTCCGGAGTTCGGCGCTCTCACCGGGCGAGTTCGTTCCGTCGATTTCTCCGTGGATCAACTCGATGGTCCGCTCGCTGCTCACGACGAATGGATCCCCTTACGAATGACGAGGTCGCGAAGCAGCCGGCGGCCGGAAAACAATCGCGACTTCACGGTCTCCTCGCGAATCTCAAGGATTTCGCTCATCTCGCGATAGGTGCATTCATGAAAGTGTCTGAGAATGATTACGGTGCGATGGTCGGGTTTCAGTGACATCAGCGCGTCCTGAACCGCTTCGCAAAGCTCCACGCCGTAAAGAGATTCGAGCGGGCTGCGGTATTTCGACGGCAATCCGTCGACCGGATCGACGGGTTTCCTGCGTTTGAGGAAGTTGATCGATTCATTGACCGTGATTCGGTAAATCCAACTGAAGAACTTGTATCGACCATCAAACCGACCCAGGTTTTCGTAAACCTTTAGAAAAACGCTTTGAGTGATATCACTCGCATCGTCCCGGCTGTTCACCATCCGCAGGGCACCGTTGAACACCTTACGTTCGTAGCGCTCCAAAAGGATGTCGAACGACCGGTCGTTCCCTCCCAGGCACTCCCTGACCAGTGTGTCGTCGTCAGGACTCATCAGTAACTACCGGAGATCCGCCGAAAGGTTGGCAAGAAAGTTCGAAAGTCGATTCGATCGCATGACCCCCCTACAGACTCCTCGAATAGCGAGGACTTGACTTCTGAATACCCCAGATTTGCCCGGAGGGTCAAGGAGGGGACTGGTTTTCAAGCATGTAGAGCTGCCAGAGATCCTTCCCGCTGACGTGGAGAAACGGAGCCAGGGCGAGCTTTCCCGTCTTCCCGATGCTCTTTTCGAGGAATTTCAGCTCATCGAATTTCGATCGCGTTGCCTCGTCCAGCTTGACCGCAAACCCGGACTCGATCATCAGCAACAGCCCCTTTGCCCGCAGCGAAAGCTCGACCCGAATCCTGAGGTAACAGAGCAAGTCGGCCAGCACGATGCCGTCGAATCGCCCCTTGAGTGAATTCAGATAGATACCCACGTGGGACGTAGCGAGCCGGCCGGAATGGATCAGTTCGAGCAATTCGGTGTCGGTATCGAATCCGACGTTGAGCCAGTCCTGCAGCGATTTCTCGCTGCGAACAAAGACCGCAATGCTCAACGGGGGCAAGATGACCAGGATACCCAGGGTGGACAGTACGGGCGAGATCAAGAAGTGATTGAAGACGGAGTGGATCGTCCAGGCAACAAGGAACCCGGGAAGGTACGTAACGACCTTGGTGACGTCCTGCCGCTCGGAAAGAGCCTTGGCAAGGATGGCGAAGATCGCGGTCGTACCTCCGTGCATGATCGCGGTTCCGGCCCCCCGGACCACCCAGACCGCGAGGTCCGTGTCGACGAGTAGTTTGAGGTAATAGACGTTTTCGACCAGCGCGAATCCGGTGCCGACCGCGAAACCGTAGATCGCCGCGTCGACGAGAAACCCGACCTTGTTGGAGCGAATGAGATAGACGAGAAAGAGTGCCTTGCCGAGTTCCTCAATCAGCGGTGCGATGTAGCGGCGATACGCCGTGACGTCCATCGCCAGGCGCGATGTCAGCGTGACGTAAACGATGTAGCTGGCGGCGGCAACCGCTCCTCCGAGGACGATCGTGGCCAGGATGCGACGCAGTGGGATCAGCTTGTAGCTGTCCAGGTAGACCAATGCGAAGAGAAACGCGACGACCGGGAGCAGACCGAGTAATACGCGGGAGATGAGGTCGTTCAAGTACTAAGTATCCATCAACTCGATGTCGAAGATCTGATCGAGCCCGGAGTAATTGAAGACGTCACCGATATGCTTGCTGACGTTGATCAGTTTCAGGGCTCCGTTTGCCGCGATGCGCTTTTGTGTTTTTAGCAGGACGCCCAACCCCGCGCTCGAAATGTACTCGAGTTCTTTGAAGTCCATGACCCGCGGCTCCGCCAGGCCATCCAGGAACCCCTGGACCTTCGCCGCCTGCACAGCGTCGAGCCGGCCCGAAAGTACGACCTCGCCGTTTTCTCCCAATCGAATGTCCAGCATTCCTAACCGTCCAGCGTCTTGAAGAACGTGGTCGTTCCGCGTCGATCCGTGTAATCGTATTCGATTCGATCCATCATCTTCTTGATCAAGTGGATGCCAAGACCCCCTGGTTCACGCTCGGACAGGGGGCGATCCACTCGGATTTCGGGGACCTTCGTGACGTCGAACGGATCGACGTCGAAGTCGGTCAGGCTGACGGACAGCTCGTGATCCCTGCACTCGAGCCCGATCAGGATCTCACCGTCGCCGCCGCCATACTTGAGAATGTTCGTGAACAGCTCCTCGGCGGCGAGGGTCACGGACTCGAGATGATCCGAGCCGACGCCGTTGCGGGCGAAGAAGCCCGTGAGGAACTCGGAGATCTCACTCAGGGAGTCGAGGCTCCTGCTGAAACGCATCTCGATTCGATTCGGGTTTCCGTCCCGCATTGGACTAGAGCCTACCACGGTCGCATGAGCATCGCGGGGCCCGTAACCAATCTCAAAACCAAGAATAGCGCAGTTTTGTCCCAGTGAACGCCGTTCGGCCGCACGGATCTGGTCGGTGTAAACTCACCCTGGGGTCCCTGGGGGTTTTACGGATCCACGGTCAAGCACAGTCATCCCGAATTCGCCGCGCGCGGCGCGCGGCTTGTAAACCGGCCATGTGGAAATCACGGCCTTTAGGGGGGGGTATCGACCTATGTACGGAACGATGCAACGACGAATTCTCATCGGACTGGCGATCACGCTCTTCTTCGGTCTCGCCGCGAATGCGATGGAACGAGGAAAGTCGGTTTCCATGGTGTTCGAGACAGCCACTGGAACGATGCAGGCCGGGACTGCCCGTCCCGATGGCGACGTGGATCGCGCCAATCGGCTGACCACGATCCTGACGGCGGAAGAACGCGCGGGTCTCAGGCCGTTCAAGCTCAACGCCGCAGGAGGGATCGACCTCACGAACGGTATGGTCCAATTTGGGGGCGTCGCTTCGCACCTCGGGCTGTACACGGGCACCGGGTTCCTCGACCTGAGTATCCTTTCTATCTTCGGGACGCTTGAGGCGGCCAACGGAGATACGCTGAACTTCGTTGCGAGCTTCTCGGGGCTGATCGATCCCATCACCGCCACGTTCACCTTCGCGGGCGGAACCGGCCGGTTCGTGGACGCGGTCGGCTCGGCCTCCGGTCCGGTGACCTTCAATCCTGATTTCACGTTTCTCATTTCGACGAGGGGGGCCCTGGACTACTGACCGCGCTTCCTGGGGTAGCCCTCGGCCCTAACGCTCGAAGTACGTCGCGGCCGCGTCCCAGGCGGCGCGGTGCACGCGTTCGACCGCGACGTCCTCGCGCGGTGCCGTTTCACGCAACGCGTGGCCGTCGTAGACGAACCACCGGATCGACGCGTCGTCGGCGGTGGGGACGGGACGACCGAGGATGCCTGGTTCGCGTGGCCGCGCCACGTTGAGCAAATCGGGCAGCTCGATCAGACCGTCGAGCGCGTGACGCCGGTAAGGGATCAGTTTGGTGATGTTCCCACGCTCCTCGATCCGGCGGGTCAAGTCGGCAATCGACGTCTGCGCGGAGTCATCGATGACGAGGAACGTTTCCCCGCGGGCGATCCCCGCCAGGCCCGCTGTGACGTTCTCGACCAGCGCTCCGTAGGGCTGCGCGAGCAGGCGGTAATCGCCGATCTCGCGTTGTACCAAGAGTCCGTTGGCGAGGAAGATCAAAACGACCCCGAGGGTCAGGGACGCTTGGACCAGGCGCCTCAACGAAGCTGTCCGCAACAGGGGTCCCAGCGCTGCGCAAACCGCGCAGAACACGACCGTATAGCCGATTGCGGGGAGGTAGAGGTAGCGCGAAGACAGCTTGTCGAGCAGCACGATCGGCGCGCTGCACACCAGAACCCAGGCCAGTCCCGCAAGGCCGGGTCCGCGACGCAGCCAGTAGGCCGCGGCAACAAACGCCGCCATGGTGAGGATCAGCGAGAGCGCATCGAACCGGTAGTAGTCCCCCAGACCGAGCGGGCGCAGCAGGATGAACGGCGCTTTCAATAACAGCGCCGCCAGGCCCGCACCCGACGTGTGCAGGTCATCTTTGATGGCGAGGTTGAGCAGAACGAATCCGCCGGCGAGTCCGGCCGAACCGACGAGAAACGTGCGCTCCTTTCTCCATCCGGGCAGGAAGAACGGGATCGCCGCCATCGCGAACAGCGTGGTCTCCTTCGCGAACAAACCCAAGGCCAGAAGAGCCAGCGCCAGCCAGCGGCGATGCCGCCCCCGGCCGAGCATCAGGACGAGGGCTGCAAGCGAGCAGATCGCCGCGAGTTGGTGCCCTCGCGCGGCGGGCCAGATCACGGCTTCCGAGAGTCGCACGTTGACGGCCCACAGACCGCTCCCGGCGACGGCGACCAGGAACGGGGCGCCCAGCCGCGAGCACAACAGGAACAGCAACCCCGTCGCGATACCGTGAAGCAGGATCGAATCCGCGTGCCACACCGCGGAGTGCCCCCCTCCGACGATCCAATCCAGCGCAAAACTCGCGTGGAGGACAGGGTTGAAGTCGCGGAAGAAAACGGTGAACACGTACGATGGTCGCTCGAGCGTCGCATTCATCCGGCCGAGCCACTGGTAGTCGTCGGAAAAGAATCCGGCCCCAACGGCCGGAGCGTAGATCGCGCAAGCGACGGTGGCCAGCGAAAGCGCTCCGGCCCACGCTTGGGTCCGTTCCGTCACGGCGCTTCCGGGATGCGGAACAACGTCTGGCGGCCCTCGCTCGCGAGCGGCGGTCCGAGCGAGTCCAGGTAGGCGCGCAGTTTTTCCGGCGCCTCGCTGAGCGGGCCCAACGAGGGGTAGTCGCGAGCCGAACGCTCGATCCAGTCGAGATCGACCAGCAGGTGGGTGAAGCCGCGACGGCGCAGGGCTTCATGCATCTGCGCGACCGTCGATGCGCGTTCGAACTCGATCGCGAACGGATGCAGATTGAACCCGGTCGGGGCCGTGCGCCGAACCGGGATTCGATAATGCCGCATCTCGCCGACGAGCAAGAGGCGATCGGTGGCCGGGTTCCACGCAACGTCTTCGTGCCGTACGAGCCGCTGCTGCGGCCAGGAGCGTTGCAAGAAGGCGTCGCGATCCTCGCGACCGAGGAACACGTCCATCCCACCGCTGAATCGCTCAATCGAGGTGAGGCTGGCGGGCGTGTAGGCCAGGCCGCCGATCAGCGCGGCCGCGGCCAGTAAGCGCCAAACACGCGGGTGTCGGGCGGTCAGCCATACGGCTCCCGAGAACGCGAGACACAGGAAGAAGGTCGTGGCGATCAGGAAACGCTCCCAGCGGAACGTCACGAACCAGACGGCAAACAACGCCGCGGCGACGCCCAGCGCATGTCGAACGCTGCGATCGAGCACGGCACCGAGGGACGCGGCGGCGATCCAGACGGCCACCGGCCAGCCCCATGCGGGGCCGGGATAGGGATCGCTCCCGGCGTTCGCGGGACCCAGCAGGTGCGGGACGAGCGCGCGTAGGTCGGCGAGTCCGGGCAGCCCGCCGCGGGCGTCGTGCATGAACGCCGACCCGCCGCCGGGCGCGAGCCCTTCGACCGGGAGCCAGGAGTCGAGCATCGGTGCGACCGGGTTCCCCAAGGTCACGGCATTGGCGACGAGCCAGGGCAGCAGCAACAACAGGGGGGGGGCACAGAAACGGACGCCGGCGAGGCAACGCTTCGCGAACGGGGTATCCCGGGCCGCGTTCAGGCCGACGAACAGCGCCCCCCACCCGAGCGGAACCAAGATGCCGAGGTACTTGGTCAGCAGCGCTCCCCCGGCAATCCAGGCAGCGCGGCGGGCCCACATGCCGTGGGGATCGCGGCGGGCCAGCAGGAGCGCGCCGAGTGCCGCCGCAACGAATGTGCCGTGGGCCAGATCGGCGGCAGGGATGCTCAACGCGAACAGGATCTGCGGCACGGCCAACAGGGAGACAAGCGCGACGAGTCCGGCCCACGCACACCACCACCGACGGGCCAGGTCGAAGATCGCCAGGCACAGGGCGGCTCCGATCATGAGATTGGCATCGTTGGCCCAGGCCTCGCCCCCGAGCGCGAGCCCGATCCCGTAGAGCACGGACATCCCGGGCGGGAACCACGAGTGCAGGTTCCAGTCGTAGGGGCTGATCCGGCCCTCGAGCAACCACAGCTCGGGCTGGCCAAAGTGATAGGCCAGGCTGTCGTAGAACAAAACCGGCACCCGGTTCCAGGCGAGCCCCACCGCGATCGTCATCATGAGCAGTCCGATTGCCAACCACGTCGCGCGATCGCCGGCTTTAGGTAGAACGCCGGCGAAGCGCGCCACCGGATCGGCGCGCGCTCGGAAAGCCGTGATCCCGATGAGCAGCGCAAACGACACGGCGATCGACGGGGGGTCGAAGCGAAAGAGACCGATCGTCAGCCCCACCGCCATCAGCACGGGCAGTCCCGTCAGCCCATCCCAGGCAAGGTGGGCCATGCCGCGCAATCGGGAACCGGTCAGCCAGGCGCCGACGCGCGCGGCACCAAGGTAGAAAGCGCTCCAGAACAGGAGCCTCAGGAAAAGGTCGAGCAAGGTCATCACGACTTGGCGGGTGCGACCCTACCACCATTGGTGTGCTGGACCCAAAAAAACGGCGCCGCTAAGGGCGCCGTTCAGGGCTTGACTGCAGGCCGGGGGGGAGGCCCGCTCAAGATTCGTGGATCGACTCCAGGCTGGCGATCGCCTTGGTCATTTGAAGCTGGTCGGATTCGGTCGCGGGGTAGAACCGGCCACCGCAAAGAATCCGCTCGTCGGATTCGCGCGTCACGTGCGAGACCAACAGCTCACCCTCGATCTCGCAACCGCCGATGCGCACGATGACGTCGAGGAGGTGAGTGGACAACTCGATTCCGGAGAGTCCGTAGAAGGGGAGTGCGAAACAGAGGCCGCCGGTGCTCAGATCGAGCAGGGACAAGCGCCGTCGCTTACCCGTCGGTTGTGGATAGTCGAACTCGACGAATGCGCGCTCCGCTCGCGGGACGGCAAGGCGGGTTTCCAAGCGGTCGGCAATTTCGGTGGTGGTTCCCCTCGACTTTTCGTTCCTCATGATGTTACCTACTCCCCAGGGACACATTATGATTGTTGTTTCCTATCAAATGCATATGCGTCACATGGGAGATTACCCATATAGCTGCGGTTCGCCACCGTCAATTTGGTAATTGACACAAGAATTTTCACGAAAAACAAAGACTTTCCCAGAGACCGGCAAAAGTCCTGGCCGCTCAGGCAAAGTTCGTTATTTATCCAAGGAATACGGGCCCTAACCGTAGGGCTGGCCTCCCGACCCCGGGGCTACTAGGTTTCGGGTAGTTCGGTGAGGTTTGCACTCTTTTATGGATAGACTCGAGCGGAACGGCCGTCCCTGGAGGGCAATCCTGGTATGGGCGGGATGCCTTGTCTTCGCTGCACCGGTCGCCGCGCAGCAGACGATGTTCCGCAACTACACGGTGAAAGACGGACTCTCGCAGAGCCAGATAGAAACGGTGATCCAGGACAGCATGGGTTACCTCTGGGCCGGGACGTACCACGGTCTTTCCCGTTTCGACGGGCACAAGTTCACCAACTTCACGGTCAAGGACGGACTCGCCGACAACATTGTGACCGCCGCCCACTTGGACGCCACGGGGCGTCTGTGGTTCGGTCATCCCTCCGGGAATATCACGACGTATGCCGCAGGCGCTTTTCACGTGCTGCCCGCCACCGAGGCCCGGCAGGGGAGCACGATTCAGGATTTTCTGGAAGACGGCAACGGGACTCTCTGGATCGCCACCGAGGGGGCTGGCTTGCTGGCGGTACGGGGTGGCGGGGAGACGCAACCGGCTCCCGTTCCGTCGAGCCCACGCCGTGCGCACGCCCTGGCGGCCTGGGGCGGCCGGCTCTGGCTCGGTGCCGACGACGGGTTGTACTCCTTCGAATCGATCGCCGGGGACGCGACTCCCCGGTTCGATGCGTTGGCGCTACCGTCCGTCTTTGCGCACGACGTCCAAGCCCTGGCCGCCGATGCTGAGGGCAAGCTGTGGATCGGGACCGCGGACGCCGGACTCTGGGTCTTGTCGGATTCGAGTACGGCTCCGTTTCGTGTGAAAGGGCTGCCCGAGGTTCCGGTTTTGGAACTGGAGTTGGACGCGGAGGGGTCGCTGTGGGTCTCGGCCGAGGGCCAAGGCGTCTGGAAGATCCCGATCATACTCGACGAGCAGCGCGTGAGCGATCTTCGCACGTTCACGGTCGAGAACGGTCTCAACTACAACACGGTCCGCGCCATCCGTGTCGATCGCGAGGGCAACGTCTGGTTCGGTACGAACGGGGGGGGGCTGTCCGTCTACCTCGGTGGCCTGTTCGAATGGAGTGCGCACTCCGAAAATCCGGAGGTTCTCGCCGTGTGGTCGATGGTGATCGACGATGACGGGATCATGTGGATGGGGACCGATGGCGGCCTCGTTCGCTACACTCGCAAGGGCGCCGAACGCGGGCAAGTCAGCGAGCTGTTTACCGTTGCTGAGGGCCTGCCGCACAACTCGATTCGAGCGCTGTATCTCGATGACGACGGGACCCTGTGGCTGGCCTCCAAGGGCGGGGGGCTGTCCACGTTCGATCGCGCCAGCGGGGCGATCCGACGGGTCGGCGTCTTGCCGACCGACAAGCTGCTTTCGATGGTCGGGGGTAGCCACGGCGAGATTTGGTTGGGCACCTACGGGTGGGGAATCCTGCGGTACTTTCCCGCGGGTCCCGGACGTTCGGCGCGCGTCGAGCACTACCCGTTGACCGAGAGCGGGACCGGAACCGACGTCTACACCGTGTACCGCGATCGCTCCGGTACGTTGTGGGCCGGCGCCACCGATATCGGCCTGGTTCGGTTCGTGCCGCATGGCGATCCGCAACAACACGGGCGGTTCGTGGTCTACGGACGGGAACGCGGGATCGAGCACCTGGCGATCAACAGCATCGTGGAGGACCAGGATGGGTTTCTCTGGGTTTCGGCGGATGACGGAGGTCTCTATCGTTTCGACGGTCAGCGTTTCGAAGACATCGGGACGGGTTCGGAACTCGAAGGCGAGAACGTTTACCTCGTCGCGTGCGATCGTTACAACAACATTCTTGCGGGAACCAACTACGGACTCTACAAGTACGATCGCGAAGAAAAACGGTTCACGTACTTCGGTAAAAACAACGGTTTCCACCGCATCGAAACGAACGTCAACGCGGTCTACGAGGACCCCGACGGTGGGGTCTGGTTCGGGACGATCGCTGGCGCGGCGCGCTACAACCCGGAAGCCGACCGGCCCAACAAGATTCCGCCGCTGACTCACATCAGCGGCATCCGCGTGTTCCTCGAGCCGGTTGATTTCGTGGACTCGGCGACGTTCGCGTATCACGACAACCACCTGACGTTCGAGTTTATCGGGGTCTCGTTGAGCGCCCCCGAGCGCGTGCGCTACCAGTACAAACTGGACGGTTTCAACCGCGACTGGATGCTCCCGACGGAGCGGCGTTTTGCGACCTATTCGAACCTGCCTCCGGGTGATTACCGCTTCTTGCTGCGCGCGGCCAACGGCGACGATGTTTGGAATCAGCAACCGGTTTCCTACGAGTTTTCAATTCGCGCGCCGTTCTGGGGGACCTGGTGGTTCTATACGCTGGTCGCGTTCTCCGTAACGGGTATGGTCGTCGGCGTGCACCGTTGGCGAACGCGGGCGATCAGCGCGCTGAACCGACAGCTCGAGGAGAACGTGCGCGAGCGCACCCGAGAGTTGTTGCAGCGCAACGAGGAGATCCAAGAGACGAACGAGGCGTTGGCGGAGGCCCTGACTAAGGCGGAGTCCGGCTCCAGGGCGAAGAGCGAGTTCCTGGCCAACATGAGCCACGAGATCCGAACGCCGATGAACGGCGTCGTCGGGATGACTGGGCTGTTGCTGGATACCGAGCTCACTCCCGAGCAACGCGAGTTCGCCGGCACGGTGCGCAGTTCCGCCCGGGCCCTGCTGACGATCATCAACGACGTGCTCGACTTTTCCAAGTTGGAAGCCGGCCGGGTGGAGCTGGAGCCCATCGCGTTCGACTTGCAGATCTCGGTGGAAGAAGTGGCCGAGCTGCTGGCGCCGTGCGCCGAGGACAGCGCGGTCGAGTTGATCGTTCAGTACGACCCGAAATGCCCCACGCGATTCGTTGCCGATGCCGGACGCATCCGCCAGGTCCTGACGAACCTGATGGGGAACGCCGTCAAGTTCACCGAGCGAGGTCACGTTCTGCTCAAGGTTCAACTCCTGCAACGCCACACCCACGAGGTTTCCCTGCGTGTGGCCGTCGAGGATTCGGGGATCGGCATCCCTGAGGAGAAACTCGCCGCGATCTTCGAAAAGTTCACGCAGGCGGACACCTCGGCGACGCGCCGCTACGGCGGAACAGGGTTGGGTCTGTCGATCTCGCAACAGCTGATCGAGCAGATGGGAGGCCAGATCCAGGTCGAGAGCCGGGCCGGAAAAGGCTCGCGTTTCTGGTTCGATCTGACCCTCCCGCTCGATCCCGAACCGCAGCAGGACCTCCCGACCGAGGGGGATTTCGACGGCCTACGGGTGCTTGTCGTCGACGACAACGAGATCAACCGGCGCATGTTGCGCGAGCTACTCGACTCATGGGGCCTGCGCTGCAGTTGCTACGACTCGGCGGAAGAAGGGCATGCGGCGTTAAAGTGCAGCGTGGCGGACGGCGATCCGTACGAATTGGCGTTGCTCGATTTCCAGATGCCCGACCAGGACGGGGAGGAACTGGGCCAAGCGATCAAGGCCGATCCGCAGACCGCCGACACCGTGTTGATCATGCTGACCTCGGTGGGGAGCCAGGGCGACGCCAAGCGACTCGAAGCCAAAGGCTTTTCGGGCTACCTGCTGAAACCGATCCGCGCCACGCAACTGCGCGCGACGATGGTGGCGGTCTGGGGCGCGCACAAGCAAGGCCAGCCCGTCGGGTTGGTCACGCGGCACATGCTGTCCGAATCGAAGCCCAACGAGAGGGAGACGGCTTTGGCGTTGGGCCACCCCCCCCGTGCGCGTGTGCTGGTGGCGGAGGACAACGTGGTCAACCAGAAGGTCGCCGTGCGGATCCTGGAGAATCTCAACTGTCGCGTCGACGTGGCCGCCGACGGGCGCGAGGTGCTCGATCTGCTCGAATCGAGTTCCTACGACATGGTGTTCATGGACTGCCAGATGCCGGAACTCGACGGTTACGAGGCGACCCAGGAAATTCGCCGCCGGCAGGGCACGGGCCAACGAATCCCCGTCATCGCGATGACAGCCAACGCCCTGCAGGGGGACCGTGAACGCTGCCTCGAGGCGGGGATGGACGACTACATGTCCAAACCCGTGGCACCCGCCGTGTTCCGTGAGATGCTTGACCGCTGGGTTCGCCGACACGTGGGGGCGGAGATCGAATAGAGCGCCCCTTTCGGGTCTGCGCATGCGGAGAGCATGCAGATGATCGAGATCAACCGCGCCGTTTCGATCCAACGGCACGAGCTGCGCTTCGAGGCCAGCACTTCAAGCGGCCCGGGTGGACAGCACGTCAACCGGTCTCGCACGCGCGTAACGCTAGTGTTCGATGTTGGGGCATCCACAAGTCTGTCCCCGGATCAGAAACGCCGGGTACGGACGAAGCTTTCGACGCGGATCGATCGCGAGGGCCGCATTCGTGTGCGCTGCGGCCGCCACCGCAGCCAGGCGATGAATCGCGAGGAAACGATCCGGCGCCTTGCCGCGCTGATCCGGGGCGCGCTGCGGCACGTGCGTCGACGCGTGGCCACGCGGCCGTCGACCCCGCAACGCAAACGCCGCATGAAGGACAAGCGCAAACGGGCCGAGATCAAACGCGGGCGTCGGGCCCCGAGCGCGGACAGCGACTAGCCCTGGCCGGCCGCTGGACCCTAAAAAGCGAGTTGGAGCTGAAGTCGGGCCTCCGTCGTATCGTTCGCCGGATTCCCTTCGTCCTCCAGTTTTCGGAGGTCGAACTGCAGCTTGTGAGCGTGTTTCTTCAGGTACCAACTGATCGCAGCACCGGTTTCTCTACGGTTCATGCTCGGACCGGCCATTTCGGGGCGGATCTCGGCTAGGCGCAACGCGACCTCGATCGGCTTGCCTTCGAACAGGTAGGCCAGTTGGACGTAGTAAGTGTCCGTGTCCGTCTCCGTCGACAGGGCCATCACGGTGACGTCGTCCGTACGGTGGAAATACTCTGCGACGGTGTTGAACCCCCCGATCTTGTAGGCGACCTCGACGCCCGCAAGCGTTTTGTCCGTCACGGTGCCCATCATGTCGTCGACTTCTTCCAGAAGAATTTTGGCGCCGAGCGCGAGGCGGCTGCTCTCGGGCCGATCCAGCGCGCTCTCTTCGGCCGGGTACTCACCGAGCGGGGTGAACACGACGCGGGCGGTGTACTGCAAGTGGTCGTCGTCGTTGGAGCTGGCATTGATGCCATTCCCGTTGTAGACGCCGATTTGGTATTCGAAGGTCTTGTTGGTGTTTTGACCGATCAGAGCAATGCCCTGGTCGCGCCCCGCCTCAATCACGTCCGAAACGATGGAGCGGTCGACGAATTGCTGGCGTCCGGAAGACGTCAGGTTCTGGCGGCCAAAGAAAATCTTGCCCTGGCCGGCCCAGAGTCGCACCAGTGGTTTCTTGGTGTACACGAGGAGCGCGTCTTCGAGGGTCACGGAGCCACCGGTGAGATCGGCCTGGATCTTGTAGTCCACTTGACCCAGAACTCTACCGCTCAGTTTGAACTTGAGACGACGGACGCGGAAAGACGTTCGACTCGAGCCTACTTCCGGATCTTCGAGGGTTGACCGCAGTTGGATCCCGGCGCCGATCCGCAGCGTGTTCCCACCGTCGGCGGATTCGATTCGAAAGCCGTCACCGAACTCGGCCCGACTCTTTTTGTTCTCTTCGTCACCGGCTGATGCCGGGCCCGAAAGCACGACCCCCAGCGCGAGCATCACGCTGACAGTGTGGTTCATGTCTTGATCTCCATGGCTGCGCGGATCGCCCAGCGTGACCCCGTTCGGAACCCACGGTTTAGTCCGGAGTCAAGCCGTTGTCAAATCGATGTAAACTGCCTCGCTTCCGGACCGTCGAGGGCACGAGTTTGAGATCCCGTTTCGGGGCATGGGTCATCGCCGCAGCCGCAGCGGTCATTTCGCCGAGTGCGGACGCAGCGGGCTGGCGTGGCGACGAGCAGGGCGCCAAGGCGACGGCGCTGGCTCAAGCGTTCACCGCCCAGGCCGACGATCCATCCGCGGTGACCTACAACCCGGCCGGGCTGGCGTTCCTCGAGGATCGCGCTTTTGCGGTGGGCTTCGCCCAGGGCCTTGTCTCCAGCAACCACTTCGAGGGTTTCGACCCGGTCCCCGGAACGGGGCAGGACGGGCAGCGGCGGATCGATCCGGAATCCGTGCCGCACGCCTACTGGGTCGAACCCGTGGCCCGGCGCTGGTCGATCGGACTCGCGCTGACCCGCGGGGCCGCTTTCGAAGCCGACTGGAAACGCCCCGATACCTGGGCCGGCCGGTTCGAGGCGCGGCACTCAAGGCTGCGCGCGTGGGATCTGAGTTCGGTGGCCGCCGTACGGGTTCACGAACGGTGGGGACTCGCCGCCGGGTTGGTCACTCGCGTCGCGAATTTCTCGTGGGATCGGCACGAGACAGGATTCAACCCCGCGACGCAGGCCGATGAGGAAATCGGACGCTCGGGCCTGAACGCGGACCCCGCGATCGGCCTCGGCGCGGTCGTGGGTATCCTCTACCGGCCCGACGGTCGTTGGTCGCTGGGGCTTCGCTGGCGCAGCGAGATCGCTGCGGAATTGGAGGGGAGCGCGACGTTCTCGCAAATCCCCACCGGCGATCCGGTCTTTGACGTGCTCGCCGCGGGCCTGCTGCCGTTCGATCAACCGGTTTCGTGGACCGCCAAGATCCGGTTCCCGGAGCGAACCGTGTTCGGCGTCGCCTACGCGCTGACCCCTACGGCGCTGCTGGAGATCGATCTCGAGCGGACCGCCTGGAGCACGCTCAACGGCACGACCTTGCGGTTCGAGGGGGAACCCGCACTCGACCGGTTACCCTTTGTGGGATGGGAATCTCGCATTGCGGTACGAATCGGGCTACGCTGGAACGGTCTGGGGAACGGGGAGTGGCGCGCCGGGTTGTTCCTGGATCCCACGCCGCAGCCCGAGGCAAACCTCGGACCGTTCTTCGTCGGGGCTGACCGCCACGGCGCATCGATCGGGTTCGGTACTCGCGTCCAGCGCCTTCAGACCGATCTGGCGGTGGTCTGGGAGGAGCACGACGACCGCTCGACACGGACGCACGGATTTGACGGAAGCTACGCGACGCGATTGCTTCGAATGGTCCTCACATTCGGGTGGTAGCGGCGAAGGAGGCCTCATGACGCGGCTGATTAGAGAGATTCCGATCCTGTTGTTCTTGGTCGGCTTGACGGCCGCCGCCGCCGAGACGGGGCTGCCCGGCGCCCCGCCGTTCGAAGCGTCGCTGGCCGCAAAGATCCACGAGGTGGTCGCCGCGCAGGGGAAAGACTACGAACCGCGGACACGGCATCTGCTCGACGACGGCGCACCGCGCTACACCAATCGGCTGATCTTCGAGTCCAGCCCGTATCTCCGGCAGCACGCACACAACCCCGTCAACTGGTTTCCCTGGGGCGACGAGGCGTTTGAAGTTGCCGCCGAGCTCGGGCGTCCCGTCCTGCTGAGCATCGGGTATTCGACGTGTCACTGGTGCCACGTGATGGAAGAGGAGTCGTTCGAGGACGAGGAGATTGCGCGCTACATGAACGAGCACTACGTCGCGATCAAGGTCGATCGCGAGGAACGCCCGGACCTCGATGCCGTGTACATGAGCGCGGTGCAGACGCTGACCGGCCGCGGAGGCTGGCCGATGACCACGTGGTTGACTCGCGATCGCGAGCCGTTCTTCGGTGGGACCTATTTCCCGGCGCGGGACGGTGATCGTGGCACGCGCACCGGATTCTTGACCTTGCTCGAGCGCATGGCCGATACCTACCGCGAGCGACCCGAGGACGTCGCGTCGCGCGCCCGGGAGATCGTGACCTCGGTGCGCCGCAACCTGCAGAACGCTTCGTCCGCCGGGTCGGGCGAGTTGACCTGGGCCGTCGTCGATCTGGCCGTGTCCCAGGTCGCGGGCAGCTTCGATGCCCAACACGGCGGCATGCAACGCGCCCCCAAGTTCCCCAGCACCATGCCCAACCGTCTGCTGTTGCGGCAACACGAGCGCACCGGCGACGAACAGGCTCTCAAAATGGCCCGCATCACCCTGACGCGCATGGCCGAGGGCGGGATCTACGATCAAGTCGGAGGCGGTTTTCATCGCTACTCCACCGATGCCGCATGGCTGGTCCCGCATTTCGAGAAGATGCTCTACGACAACGCGCTGCTCGTCACCGCCTACGTAGAGGCTTGGCAATTAACGCAGGACCCGTTGTTTCGCCGCATAGCCCGCGAGGTCCTCGACTACGTTGCCCGTGAGATGACTTCCGAGGAGGGCGGGTTCTATTCGGCCACCGACGCCGACAGCCTGACGCCGCACGGCGAACGGGAGGAAGGCTGGTTTTTTACCTGGACGCCGGCCGAACTCGCGGAGGTGCTGGACGCCGACGAGAAGCGACTCGTCACCGCACACTACGGCGTCAGCGATCAGGGCAACTTCGAGGGCCGTACGATCCTGCACGTCGTTCGCCCCCTCGCCGACGTGGCGCGTGACTTCGAGTGGACCCTCCAGAAGGTCGAGGCCACGCGGGTCGCCGCCCTGGGCAAGCTGTACCGCAAGCGCAGCCTGCGGCCGGCACCGCTGCTCGATGACAAGATCCTGACCGCGTGGAACGGCCTGATGATCTCCGCGTTCGCGCGCGCCGGATTCGTTTTCGACGTCCCGGACTACACATCGCGAGCCGAACGGGCCGCGAACCTGCTGTTGACGGGGACGCGCAAGAAAGGCCGGCTGCTGCGCAGTTACAAGGACGGCGTGGCGCGACACAACGCCTACCTCGAAGACTACGCGTTCCTCATCGCGGGCTTGCTCGATCTATTCGAGACCACGGGCAAGATCCGCTGGTTCCATGAGGCGGTCGCGTTGCAAGAGATGCTGGACACGCACTACGCCGACGAAAAGGGCGGGTACTTCGAGACGAGCGCGGATCATGAGATACTGCTGGCCCGCGAAAAGCCCGGCCGTGACGGCGCGGAACCGTCAGGCAACTCCGTGGCGCTGATGAACCTGCTGCGGCTCCACGAGTTGACGACGGATGACCGTTACCGCGCCACGGCGGACCGGCTCATCGCCGCGTTCCACAATACCCTGACGCGGTCGCCGCGTGCGCTCAATGAGATGCTGCTGGCGGTCGATTTCAAGCTGGGGCGGCCCAAGGAAGTGGTCCTGGTGCATGGTGGACAAGCCTCCGACCTCGGGCCTTTCCTGGCCGTACTCCGCTCGGAATTCTTGCCCCGGCAGGTGCTGGTGCACGTGTCCGAAGAGCAAGCCAAGACGCTCGCGGGCGCGTTGCCGATCCTGAAGGGCAAACGTGCCGGGCGCCGCGGAATCACCGCGTACGTGTGCGAGGCGGGGATTTGTGGGCTGCCGACGAGCGATCCCGAAACCTTTCGAAGTCAACTCACCGAACCGATCGGTGGGTCTGGAGCCCCGGAAAAAATAGGCTCAAATGACTCCTGAGCGATTGATCCCGCCCCGGAAAGCCGCTAGACTACGGCTCGTCAAAACGACACTCACCGTTCCACTAAGGAGGAATAGCGAACGATGGCAAAACGAAAGGCCAAGCGAAAATCCGATCCCGCAGTGAAGAGAGCGATGACCAAGGGCGAGTTGCTCAACGCGATCAGCGAGGAGACCGATCTGAAACGTCGCGAGGTCAGTGACGTTCTCGATGCGCTGAGCACTCAGATCTCCAAGAGCCTCGGTCGGCGTGGCGCCGGTTCGTTCACGCTCCCGGGCCTGGTCAAGATCACGAAGAAGAAGGTCCCGGCCCGCAAGGCGCGCAAGGGTGTGCCGAACCCCTTCAAGCCCGGTGAGTTGATGGATATCGCTGCCAAGCCGGCGATGACGAAAGTCAAAGTCCGCGCGCTCAAGAGCCTGAAGGACATGGTCTGAGGCTGCCGGACTTCGGTACCCGCGAAAAAACAGCGCCTGCCGCACCGCTTGTCGGGACGGCAGGCTTTTTTTTAGGGACAGACCTGTTCAGAGCACATCAAAACCGCAAGTCCTATCCACTCTCGTGCTCGCCGATTCGTTTCAATCGGTCCGGCATGCCTACCCGATCGAGGTCTGGCGGGCCGCTGTGGAAGAGCCGCTCCAGATTCACGGGTGGGTCGAGTTGCCCCCGGGGGAGTATCGTCTCGGAGTCCGCCTGTGGAACGCATCCACCCTTGACGGCGGTGATCTGTCCGGTGAATGGATCGTGGTCCCGTCTAGCCGATGACGCCCAGTCGCCAGCCGCCGTCCTGTTCGGAAACGGTGACCCTGCGCTGGCTGGACTCGCCGTTCTTGAAGCGCAGCTCGAACTCGATCGTGATCCCTGTTTCGGCTTTCGTTTCGCTGACGACGTTGAACTCCGTCAGGCTGCGGTTGTGCGTTTCGACGATGGCCCAGTTCTCGAAGCCCTCGCTCGCGTTCGCGTCGGGAAAGATTTGCTGACGGGCCTCTTCCGTGTAGAGCGCTTTCGCATCGTCGTAGCGGCCGGCGTTGAGATGGTCGTAAAACGTGCGCACGGTCGATTCAGCATCGCCCTCGCCGCCCGGCCCGGCGCCGCTACAGGCGACCGCCAGGGCCAGGATCAACGCGGCGCCCGCCGCTTTCATGAGTGAATTGAAACGCATCGGCTCCCTCCTACCCGCTAGGCGTTGGCCGCATCCAGCAGGTCGTGACGGCTCAACCATTCCTCGTTGAGTTTCGACAGATAGCGCTCCCCGGAGTCGGGGAACAGCGTGACCACGATCGCATCGTCGGGAAGTCCCTGGGCCACCTGCCTGGCCGCCGCTGCGGCACTCCCGCCCGACGTGCCCGAAAAGATGCCCTCGGTCCTGGATAGTTCGAGCGTGGATGCATAGCCGGTCTTGTCGTCGATCGTGATCACGTCGTCGATGTAATCCCACCACACGGTCTCGGGCATGAAATCCTCGCCGATCCCGTCGATCAGGTAGGAGTGGATCTGGTCGGCGGGCGGCAACGTGCCGTGCTGCTTGTAGTGAGCGTAGATGCTGCCGACCGTGTCGACACCGATCACGCGGATCTCGGGGTTTTGTTCCTTGAGGTACTTCCCGGTTCCGCTGATCGTGCCGCCCGTGCCGATGCCCGCCACCCAGTGGGTCACCCTGCCGTCGGTTTGTCGCCAGATCTCTGGCCCGGTGGAGTCGTAGTGCGCCTCCGGGTTGGCCTGGTTGTAGTACTGGTAGGGAAGGTAGGCGCCTTGCTCGTCGCGGATCCTTTCGGCGACTTTGTAATACGAGCGCGGATCGTCAGCGGCGACGTCGGTCGGACACATGATCACTTCGACGCCGAACGCCTGTAATAGGGCCACCTTCTCGGCGGGGATCTTGTCCGCGGCCGTGCAGATCAGTTTGTAGCCCTTCAGCGCAGCGACCATCGCCAGGCCGAGACCGGTGTTGCCGGAGGTCGGCTCGACGATCGTGCCGCCCGGCTTCAGTTGGCCGCTTTTCTCCCCGGCCTGGATCAGGGCCAGTGCAATGCGGTCCTTGACGCTGGAGCCGGGGTTGAAGGACTCGACCTTTGCGGCGAGCAATGCACCCGCGGGATGAAACCGGCGAAGCGCGACCAGCGGTGTGTTGCCCAGGGTGGACAGGATGTTTTCGTGCACTTCCATCGACGCGTCTAGTTGTCGTAAGCGAGCGAGCGGGCGCGGCGTGTCCACCAGCCGTTCTCAGCGGGTTCGTAAACGTTGCAATGATTCATTTCGCCGCCGTAGACGTGGAGCGTGACGGCCTTTCGATCCGGATGGGCGTTGGCCAACACGTGGTACTCGTGGGGCGGGATCAGGCAGCCGGCGTCGCCGATACCGGTCTTCATTTGCCGCGCGTGGGCGAAGCGGCAGCGGCCGTCGGTTTCCTCCCGGAGATCGTACTGGGTCACCTCGAGCTCGCCCTCGACGACGCATTCCACGCACCACATCCCGGCGTGGTCGTGGAGGCCGGTTCCCTGTCCCGGTCCCCAGGCCATCACCACCACGGTGTAATTGCGCTCGGGATCGTGGTGCAGCAGGCGGCGGGCGTAGGAGGCCTCGCGGCACTCGGTGTAACACGCGGGCAACGAGAACTCTCGGCAGGTGCAGAGGGCACCGATTTTATCCTTGATACGATGGGTGATCGCCTGAACGTCCGGGAGGCGGACCGCCTCGTCGAGGCAGGCGATCAGATTCCGGATGCCGCTGTCTGTGGTGTCGTTCATGCTTCGCAGACCCCTTGGGAAGACTGCCGGGGCCTGCCAATGTATCGAATACGCCGCTTCCTGGCGAGTGTCTTTTGATCCGGGCTACGCCTGCGGTCGCGAGCGCACCGCGCCGCGCCGTTTGGCGACGTCAAGCGCCAGCGCAACCTTGAGCCGCTCCAGGGACGCCGGTTCGATACGCCACCGGCCCCGCACGGTCTCGACGTTCGCGGGAAGCGGTCCGAGCGATTGCGGCGGTAAGAGCGGTGAAATGTAGACCGCCGTGGGGTCAGACGTGCGCCGCAAGGCGGCTCGTGCCTGGCCCGGCTCGACGAAGGAGAAGCGCCGGATGACCTCCGGTGCTATGCCCATCTGCCGCAGCATGCGCGCGAAAACCGAGGCGAAGGCCCGGTCGTGCACAACCATCAACACCGGGCCGCGCCGGGCGTGGTCGGCGAGCTGTATGGGGAACGCGGGGTCAAAGGCGACGCGAAAAACCGGGACAGGGGGCGAGATCGAGCGAACCTCGGCGCGGTGGCAGTCGGTGGTCACGATACCCCAGCACCCGTCGACACTGAGCCGCGGTTCCGCTTGGAGTTTCGACAGCAGCACGGGCCGTGGCGTGATGCCCAACTCGACGCGCAACGCCGCCGCGATCAGCCCGACCTGCTCGCGGTTGCACTCGACGACGGCGAGCGGTAGCTCGCGCAGGCCGCCCGAAAGGTAGATGTCAAGGAAGGACGAGAACACGGAGGCTTCCAGGCCGAGGTTCCGCGCCGCCGCCCGGCAGCGGCTGACCGCGCCAAGCAGGTCGTTGAGGGGGGCCGATTCGGCGATGTAGGTCCCGCTCCCGGGACGTAGATCGAGGAATCCCTCCCCAGCCAGCCGGGTGTAAGCGCGGTGGATCGTTTTGCGATTCATGCCGGTAAGATCCGCGAGGCGCCGCACGGACGGCGCGCGGTCGCCGGGGCTGAGCCTTCCGAAGTGCAGGGCAGTCAAGAGTTCGTGACGGACCCGCTCTAGGCCACTCTGCGCGGCCCGTGGATTGGCGGTGGCAGCCATCGTTCCCTCCTCATCCCCGATTTATTACAACACCGAAAAGCGGTTCAGGATTCCAGCGGCGCGGCCGTTGACTGCGGAGATCACACCGCATAGCGGCGAGGCAGCCCGTTCACTGAACAGACGGAACTTTTCCGCTTCTCGGACGTTGGGTGAGTATGAGAACGAGGGGTTGGACAAGGAGCTTGGGATGACGGCAAGGATACGCCAGATCGAACTCGACGGGCTGCGCCTCATCGGGCTGGGCCGCGTCCCGCTCTGCGCCCGATGCCCGCGGTACGCGGATCTCGTCGACCGTTACATGGAGCCCCGGCAACCCGCCGCCCGGTTGGCGAAGGTCCCCGCAGCCTGTGTCCATCCCTACTGCGCGCCGCTTGCAAAGCGCTACGACGCATCGCCCGCGCAACTTGCCGTGGCGGGGAGGCGGGGGCCGCCGCCGGCAGGTTAGTCGGGCGCGCTAGCCGTCCAGGACGGCCCGCAGGGCCGCGCGAGTGACCAGTTTGACCCGCGGCCGGTCGGCCGCCTTTCCCGCGATTTGCTCCGCGGCGTCGATCTTTTGCCAATCGGCGTAACTGACCGGGCGCACGCTGCGCTCGGCCAGCAGTGCATCCAAATTGTCGCGTTGTGGGTATTGGGGCTCGCAATGTCGCCCCGCCGCGAGGTCTTCGAGCATCGCGCCCACGGTTTCACCCGCATCGGGCTTGTTCGTCCCGATCACACCGGTCGGACCGCGCTTGATCCAGCCGCTCGTGTAGAGGCCGCGCAAAGGCTCACCATCGGCGCCGAGAACGCGCCCCCGGTCGTTGGGGAGCACGCCCCAATCCTCGCGGAACGGCAGGTCGGGGAGCGCCACCCCGCGGTAGCCGACCGAGCGAAACACGAGACCGCAGTCGTGGTCTTCCGTTTCTCCGGTCGGATGCGCGGCGAGTCCGCCGCCCTCACGGGCGACGAGCCGGTTCTTGACCAGCCGGATCGCGCAAACCCGGCCCGTCCCGTCGCCTAGGATCTCCTCCGGCGAGACCAGGAACCGCAGGATCAGACGCCGGGATTTATCCGGCTCGTTGCGCCCCACCAGGCCGGAGATGATTTCGAGTTTACGTTGCGTCGCCTTGATGCCGGCGGCTTCGACTTCCGCGCGCGAAAGCTCGTCCAACTCGGCCTCATCGGCAAGGACGGTGGTCTGGGTGTCGATCAACTCGCCGAGTTCCTTGATCTCGGGGTTGGTGAATTTGGCCTGGGCCGGGCCGCGTCGGCCCAGCAGGAGGACCTCCCGGACGCGACTTCGACGCAACGCGTCGAGCGCATGGTCGGCGATATCGGTGCAAGCCAACTCCTCCGGCGTGCGGCACAGGATCCTTGCCACGTCGATCGCAACGTTGCCGACGCCGACGACGACCACCCGCTCGCAGGACAGGTCGTAGGTGTGATCGGCGTAGTCCGGATGGCCGTTGTACCAGGCCACGAACTCCGTCGCCGGATGCGAGCCCGCGAGGTCCTCGCCGGGGATCCCGAGCCTGCGGTCCGCCGGCGCGCCGGTGCAAAAAACGATCTGGTGGTAGCGCGCCGTGAGATCGTCGAGCTTTAGGTCTTTGCCGTACTCCACATCGCCGAAGAACCTGAAGTTCGGATGCGCCGCCTGTTTCTGATAGATCGCGGTGACGGATTTGATCTTCGGATGGTCCGGAGCGACGCCGAAGCGGACCAGACCGAACGGGGTCGGCAGCCGGTCGAACATATCGATCTCGACCACCGTGTCCTGGACCTTGAACAGGTGTTGCGTGACGTAGAAACCGGCGGGACCCGAGCCGATCACGGCAACGCGAAGGGGCTGTGCGGCGGTTCCCGGCTGGCTCATCGATCTTCCCGGTATCGTGTTCGCGGAGTGCGGTCGCGCATTATAGGCACGCAACCATCGCGCGTCAGGAAACTTTTTTTGGTTCAAGCGGCAACTTCGCACCCGTCAACGAGGAATACGCCGACAACCCACGACGGTTCGTGCCGGCTTACGCAATTCGACGTTGCCGCACCCGCATGCGACCGATAAATTCCTCTCCACGTAATGGTGGAAATTGCGTCGTTCATTCCGCCGGGCGGAAGGGAAGACGTGAGTGCGAGGTGTGCATGGTATCGAAGAGTCGAGCCCGAGATTCGGTGCTCTCCCAGTATTTCTCGGAAATTCGTCAGTACTCGCTGCTGTCCAAGGCGCAGGAGCAAGACCTCGCCCGGGACATCCAGAAAGGGAGCCAACACGCGATCAACGAACTGGTCCAATCGAACCTGAGTTTCGTCGCCAAGGTGGCCAGCGAGTACCGCAACCTGGGGATACCGTTCGAAGACCTTCTCAACGAAGGCAACGTCGGATTAATCGAGGCGGCCCACCGCTTCGACGCCGACAGGGATACGAAGTTCATCAGTTATGCGATCTGGTGGATCCGCAAGTCGATCCTCAAGGCGCTCGCCGAACAAACCACGACCGTTCGTCTGCCGTACTCGCAGATGAAGAAGGTCAAGGAGATTCGCAAGGCCGAACACGCCTTACGGGACCGCCTCAACCGCAAGCCTACACGCGAAGAGATCTCACAGCATTTGCACAGAGACATCGAGAAGATCGACAGGGTGCTCCAACACGGTGTCCACGAGGTGAGCCTGGACGAACCCATCGGCGAGGAACAGGAAACGCCGCTGGCCGATTGCATCTCGGACCGGGAAAAGCTTTCGGTCGAACAAGGCATGCTCGAGCGCGAGATGGTTCACGGCGTCTCCGAAGCGTTCGAGTACCTCAACCAGCAGCAACGCACGGTCATCTCCTACCGCTTCGGCCTCAGCCGGCATGAGACTTTGACGCTGCAAGAAACGGGCAACCGCATGGGGTTGTCACGGGAACGTGTGCGGCAGATCGAATGCCAGGCCAAGGAAAAGATGCGCAAAGTGTTCGCCAAGATGAGGGCGATCAAGAAGCCTGCGGTCAGGAGCGAGTCCCCGGCCGTCCGTTGCCCGACGGGAGTGGCCCTCACGCACTAGACCGTCGCACACGCGAAAGACTGGAACCAGCCACCCCTCCCTGCGTATGATCGCAACCCATTGTGGGTCGTCCGATCGGGCGCACGGAGGGGTTTTATGTTTCAGCTAAGCCGGTTTCGCACGGTTCTCTTTTCGCTGACCACCGTGGCGCTTGCCGTGGCGTGTTCCGCGGAGCCCGCCCGGGTCGAGCGGTCATCCGGCGCGCCCGCGCTCGAGTGGGCCATCGCGATCCACGGGGGCGCCGGCAGTCTTGCCAGCGACGTCCCCGACAACGTTCGCGATCGTTACCTGGAGGGCCTGGAAACCGCGCTCGCGGCGGGAAAGGGTCTACTCGAGAACGGGGCCACGGCCGTGGACGTGGTGGAGCACGTGATCTCGATCCTCGAGGACGATATCCGCTTCAACGCGGGACGCGGTGCGGTCTTCAACATGGAGGGCGGGCACGAACTGGACGCTTCGATCATGGACGGCGCGACGCTCGCCTGCGGCGGGGTCACCGGGGTCCGGACAGTCAAGAATCCGATCCGCCTGGCGCGAGCCGTGATGGAGCAAACGCGACACGTCCTGCTGGCGGGTCCCGGGGCGGAGGCGTTCGCGGACGTGGCCGGCGTCGAGCGCGTGGACCCGAGCTACTTCGACTCCGAGGATCGACGGCGCTCGCTGGAGCGTAAACTGGCGGAAACCCCGATGGGCACGGTCGGCGTGGTTGCGCTGGATCAACACGGCAACCTCGGGGCGGGCACATCGACGGGCGGGCTGACTGCCAAGATGATCGGCCGGGTCGGGGATTCTCCGATCATCGGTGCCGGAACGTACGCCGACAACCGCCGTTGCGCGGTGTCGGGCACCGGTGTCGGCGAGGAGTACATCCGCCACAGTGTGGCCTATGCGATCGGCGCCCTCATGGAGTATCAGGGCTTGCCTCTCGCCGCTGCCGTGGACCGGGTGATCGATGAAACGCTCGCACCGGGTGACGGTGGGGTCATCGCGATCGACCCGCAGGGTCGCATCGCGATGCGTTACAACACTCCTTCGATGCTGCGTGGCGCCGCCGATTCGAGCGGTCGCTTCGAGGTCAAGATTTGGGACTAGCAAGGATCTGCTCTAATGCTCCGCGAACCGTTCGATCGACTCGGGAGAGTGCGCCATGAAGACGCTCCGCAGCTACGTCCAGGGCCGTTGGGTTCAGGCCGATTCGGACTTCGTCCCGCTCCACAACCCCTGCACCGAGGAACCCATCGCCCAGGCGAGTAGCCGCGGCGTCGACTTCGGCGCGGCCTACGACCATGCTCGCGACAAGGGTGGTCCCGCGCTTCGGGAGATGAGCTTTGCACAGCGTGGCGAGTTGTTGTCGTCGATGTCGAAAGCGCTGTATGCCAAGCGCGAGGAGTTGATCGAACTGTCGAGACTGAACACCGGTGTCACGCGCAAGGACGCGAAGTTCGATCTTGACGGCGCGACGTTCACGCTGTCGTATTACGGCAAGCTCGGGGCGTCGCTCGGCGATCGTCGCTGGTTCGCGGAGGACGAAGGCGCTCAACTCGGCCGCTCACCGCGTTTCTGGGGACGCCACCTTCGTTTACCGCGCGGCGGCGTCGCCGTCCATGTCAACGCGTTCAACTTCCCGGCCTGGGGGCTAGCGGAGAAAGCCGCCTGCGCGATCCTGGCCGGGATGCCCGTGATCTCCAAGCCGGCCACGAGCAGCGCCTGGGTCGCCGAGCGGTGTGCCGAGATCCTCGTCGAAGCGGGCACTCTCCCCGACGGCGCGTTCAGTTTGATCTGTGGATCGACCGGAGATCTTCTGCGGCGGCTCGGTGAGTACGACGTGTTTGCGTTTACCGGCTCGGCCGACACCGCGCTCCGATTACGCGGTCAACCGAATTTGCTGGCGGCGAACACTCGCGTCAATATCGAGGCGGACAGCCTGAACGCAGCCGTGCTGGCGCCGGGCCTGGACCGCGACGGCGAGACGTGGAACGTGTTCCTGCGGGACGTTGAGCGTGAGATCATCCAGAAGAGCGGGCAAAAGTGCACCGCGGTACGGCGGATCTTCGTTCCCCGCGACGAACTCGACGAGGTTCAGGCTGCGCTCTGCGAACGGTTGTCGGGCGCTGCGGTCGGCGATCCGCGGGACCCCGACGTGACGATGGGCCCGCTGGCCACCGAGCGCCAACTCCACGACGCCGTGGAAGGGGTCAAGAAGCTCGCTGGCGATGCGGAGATCGTCCACGGGAGCGGGCAGCGGGTCGATGGCCGGGGAACTCCACCCGGCAAGGGCTGGTTCTTTGCGCCGACCCTGCTGCGTTCGGAGGATCCGTCCGGCGCCGACATGGTCCACCGGCACGAGGTGTTCGGGCCGGTCTCGACGTTGTGCGCGTACTCGGGTGATCTGGGCGACGCCGCGGAGGCGGTCGGCTGGGCTCGCGGAACGCTCGTCACGTCACTGTACGTCGACCATCCCGAGGGGTTGGTTGAGTACCTGACGGCCGGCGGCGCGACGAGCGGGCGCCTCTATGTGGCTTCGAAGAAGGTGGCGCCGCAGCTGCCCGGATCGGGCACGACGCTGCCGGCGATGCTTCACGGGGGGCCGGGTCGCGCGGGTGGCGGCGAAGAACTGGGCGGGATCAGCGGCCTTTTGCTGTACCAGCAGCGTGTAGCGGTGACCGGGGATCGCGCGCTGCTCGATCGCGCCGGAGCCGCGTGACGCTCGCGGACTGGCCCTGGCGGCCGTCTCCTCGTATGCTTTCGGGGCGGGGGCGTCAACCGCGCAAGGGGGGGAACGAATGAAGCGACGAGTGTTGGGCTACCTTCTCGCGACCGTCGTCGCGCTCCCGGTGCTGGCCGGTCCCAATTTGCTGGTCCGACTCGAAGGCTGGATCGTCGACTCGTACTGCGGGGCCAAGAACGCCAACGCCGAGGCCACCGAGGATACGCTCGCTTGCCTCAAGAAAGGCGCCAACCTGATCTTGATCACCACGGACGGTACTTCCTACGACCTCGAGAACCAGGAGCGGGCTCTCCAACACGTCGGTCAGAAAGTCCGTGTGTTCGGTACGGTCGATGCAGACCGCAACCTCAAGGTCGGTAACTACATCGGTTCGGACAAGAAGGGCATCGCAAAGGACGAGAAGCAAGGCTTCGGGCTCAGGTCCGACAAGCCCTGATCCGGGAAAGAGCTTCTAGGGTCTCGCCGCTGCGTCGAGCGCGCGCTTCATCCAAACGTAGAAGATCACCGAGGAAAGTGCCGAGGCGATCAACAACGCCACGACCAGCCCGTCGATCGCCGGATAACCGAGGTTCTCCGCCCGGTGCATCCCGAACCACGCCAGTGGCAACATCAAGACGCCGTAGCGTAGGGTCGCCATCAACAACCCCGGACGTCCGCGCCCCATCGCCTCGAACACAGGGCGGCACAACAGGAAGACCGAACCGAGCAGGCACGCGACCGGGACCGTGCGTAGCGCGAACACCGCGTACTCGGTCGTCCGCGGAGATTCCGCCAGGCTCTCGGACAGCCACGGGGAGAGCCACGCCATGATGGGGCCGACGATGAGGACGGAATAGACGGCCGCGGCGGCGATCATCTGGTGCAGGCCGCGGCGGACGGCGGCAAACTCGTGCGATCCGCAGCGAACGGCGGCGAACGGCAGCAGGGCGACCGCACCGGCAATCACGGGTTGCAGTGCGAAGAGGACCAGACGGTAGTAGATCGAGTAGGCCGCAATCGCCTCGGTCGCGTGATCGCGGCCGGCCAGTAGGAGGTTCACGACGGCGGTTTCGAGCGCCATCAGGACGAACGTGAGGGAGGATGGGAGCGCGAGCCCGAGCACGGTCTTGAGCGGTTGTGGATCGAGATCCGTGCCCGCCGACAGGTCGCGCTCGATACGCGCCCGTTCGTGGACCCGCGCGCGCCCCAGGGAGTAAACCAAGCCGCCGATGCGTCCGAGTACGGTCGAAAGTGCGATCCCGAACATGCCCCACTCGAAGACGAACAGGAACAACGTGTTCAACACTACGTTGATGGCGTTGCTCCAGATCCCGGCCCACATCGTGGACCGCGTGTCCTGGTGCGCTTTGACCAGCGAGTCGGGGACGATCGACCAGAAGGTCGTGAACGCCGACCCGACGATCATCACCGTCCCGTAGACCTGGAACGCGCCGGCCACGCTGGGTTCGAGGTTCAGACGCGGAGCGACGAACCAGATCGCCGCACCCAGCACGGTGAAACTCGGTGCGACGACTGCGATCGTCTGCCAGCAAACCCGGAGGTATTGCGCGATCTTGGCGCTCTGCCCTTCGCCCATCGCACGCGAAAGGCCCGAGGTCAGGCCGGTCGAAAGGCCGATCCACACGGCGATCATGAGGAATTCGAGCGGCACGACGAGACCGATCGCGGCCACCGCGGCGTCGCCGAGCATCGCGGCATAGATGGTATCGACGAACGTGACCGCCGCGCGCATCCAGAACGAGACGACGAGTGGAGCCGCCATCCGCATCACCGACGGTGAGCTCAGTCGCGCGCTGTCGCCGGTCATCGGGGCCCCCTTGAACAAACGGTCGCGAGTGTAGCGGTTTGGCAGCTAGACGGCGATACGCAGGGCGCCCGGATCGATCCGCACCGTGGTCCCGGTGCCGGTTTCGACGGGCAGCGGTTCGCCGTCGGCGTAAACGACGGCGCCGGGGCGCGAACTGAACCGCACCTGCGCCGCGCGGAAGGAACAGCAGGCGTCGTCGCTCAGGTGCGTGCCCTTGTAGATGCGCGGCAAGAGTCGAACGAGACGGATGCGGCTTGTTTCCCGCAGGATGACGATATCGAGCAGGCCATCCTGCATCGAGGCCTCGGGCGCGACCAGCATCCCACCGCCGAATCGTGGCGCGTTGGCGGCGGCAGCCATCATCACGGGTCCGGCAAAGCGGTCGGAGTCCGACTCGATGACGACCTCCAGCGCACGGTAAGAAGCCACCGTGCGCAACACGGCCCAGGGGTAAACCCAGTTCCCGCGATAGCGACGGGTAAACTCGTGGAGGTAGGTGAGCACGTCAGCGACGATACCGATGCCCGCGATGCCGGCGAACGGCACCCCGGCGGCACGGCCCAGGTCGATCCGGGACGGCGGGGCGCTGAGCGCACGTTCGACGGCCGGTTCGAGTTCGACGGGCAGTCCGAGGGACTGCGCGAAATCGTTTCCAGTGCCGGCGGCCACGATGCCGAGGATCGTCGTGGATCCGGCAACGCCGCGGATGGCGTGATGCACGGTGCCGTCCCCGCCGGCGACGAGGACGCGCGGATGCGACGCAGCCAGCTCGGCGGCGAGGGCTCGGGTCGCGGCCGGATGGCTCGCGGGGATCGGTTCGAGTGAGTGCCGGCTCGCGAGACGCTCGAGCGCGGCGGTCAGCTTGCCCCGGCCCGCGACGGGGTTGTAGAGCACGGGGGTCGTCAAAACGAGCGAACGGCCTGGATCTCCGGCGCCCGCGTCGGCGTCTCACCGACGTCGACCATGAGGAATCGGGGCTTCGCGACGAGGACACGATCGCCGCCGCCGTCCAGCTGGATCCGGTAACGGCCCGGCTCGAGCCCGTCCACGCCCCACGTGCCGTCTTGGTCCGGCTGCACCCGGGCCGCTTCGCGGAGGATGTTGTCGGGTCCGAGCAACACGACGGCCTCGACCAACTCCAGCGCACCGACGATTCGGCCCTCAATCTGGTGCACCGGGGCGGGCTCGGCCATTACGGCAGTTGCGTCGGGTGCCTCGGGCACCGGCGCGGGTTCCGGTTGCGGGATCTCGGGAGAGTGGACTGCGACCGGGGGTTCCGGAGCGGCGACCTCCACCGGTTCGACCGTCGAATCCTCGCGGTTCGCCGTAGTGGATCTCGGTTCCGCGTCCGCGGTCACCACGATCTTACGCTCGGCGGGCTTGGCGGGTGTCGCGAAGGGCAAGACCGGGCCATCCGCCGCCTTGACCAGACCAGCGATCCGATCCGCAGACCCCGCTTGCGCTAAGCCGGGCGGATCGAACGACGCCCGGAACAGGCGCCCATCGACCAGGCGGACCAGCACCTCGTCCCCGTCGGGGTAGTCGGCCAGTGCCGCGACCGCAGCGGGAACCGGCCGGTGGTAGAGGACGGGCATCGATTTCCTCCCCGACGGCACCGAAAGATCCAGCAGAAACAAGCCCTCGGCCTGGCCAACCACGACGTAGGAACTGCTCCCCAGCGAGGTCACCGCGAAATTGTCGCCGGGAAAACTGAACAGCGGCCCGCTGCGGAAGTCGGGTGGAAGGAAGGTTCGGATCTCGTGGCGACAGGCGAGCAGGATCGCGTTTCCACCGGGCCAGCGATCGAGGTCGTTCGACGAGGGCGGGACTCGCATGATCCTCTTGATCTTGGGACCGCGATCCCAGGTGAACAGGAACGTATCCCCCTCCCGCTTCTTGGCGGACCGGTACTGCAGTCCAAGTAAGGTGAGATTGTCCTCGAGAAAGAGCAGGTCGCGGATCATCCCCGGAACCGTGATGGTCGTCGGATCTCCACCTCCAGCGTTGGTCCCGGACGGCTCGGAGGATTCAATCCAGACGACGGCGCTGAACCCGTCCTTGCTATCGGAGGGACGGGCGTACACCAAACGGGAACCGTCGGGGCTGATCGCGAGCGCTTCGATACCGGCGGGGAGATCCCGCTCAAGCACTTCAGGTGGTTGCGGCGACGCGACCGCCACTTCCGTCGCCGCGACCGGCGGCGCCGGGAGGACCAGCAGGAGAACCAGGAGGACCAGGAACGGACAGGGGGCTGACGAATGCATCTTAATCTCCTCCGCGAGCATGCCAGGGCATCGCGGGTCTGGCAAACCCAACTTGCCATTGTCCCGTAGAATGCTCCGATGGCAACGGCGGCGATTCGATGCAGTGGCCTGGTGAAGCACTACGGCGATGTCGTGGCCGTCGATGGATTGGACCTGGAAGTCCATCGCGGCGAATGTTTCGGCTTGCTGGGGCCCAACGGCGCCGGCAAGACCACGATGGTGGAAATCTTCGAGGGGCTGCTGGAGCCCGACGCCGGCGACGTCGAAATTCTCGGGGAACGCTGGCGCGGCGATGGACGTGCGCTGCGCGACCGGCTGGGCGTCCAGCTCCAGGAGACGCGACTCCACGAAAAACTGACCGTCCTTGAGACCATCACGTTGTTCCGGAGCTTCTATTCGACCGGAGCGGCACCCGAGGAGGTGCTGAAACGCGTCAGCCTCGAGGACAAGACGCGCGCCTGGGTGCGCACGCTGTCCGGTGGACAGCAACAACGGTTGTCGCTGGCTTGTGCACTGGTGTGCGATCCCGAGATCCTGTTCCTCGACGAGCCGACGACGGGCCTCGACCCACAGTCGCGACGGCAGATCTGGGACATCGTGTCCGAGTTGCGGTCCAGGGACCGAACGGTGCTGTTGACGACGCACTACATGGATGAGGCCGAACGGCTCTGCGACCGCGTGGCGATCGTCGATCGCGGCAAGATCATCGCGCTGGGGTCGCCGGACGAATTGATCGCCAGCCTTGGCGCCGACAACGTGGTCGAGATCGCCTGCGACCGGCCGCCAGATCTCTCCAGGGTGTCCGGACTCGGCGACGTGCAGAAGATGGCAGGTGATGCGGCGCGCCTGCGCATCAACGTCGACCGACTTCACCGCGCAGTCCCCGAGATCCTGTCCGCGCTCAAGTGCCAGCAGGTCGAGTTACTGAACCTGGCCACGCACCACGCCTCGCTTGAAGATCTGTTCGTGGCGTTGACCGGCCGCCAATTGAGCGACGACTAGCGATGGGCTACTCACCGCTGATGCAACTCTCGTTGACCAAGGTACGAGGAATCCTGCGCGAGCCGGAGGCGATTTTCTGGGTCGTGGTGTTCCCCGTGTTGCTGTCGATCGCACTCGGGATCGCCTTTCGTGCGAGCGGCCCGGCGGTGATGCACGTCGCGATCCAGGAGGGCGCCGGTGCTGCGGCGCTGTTCGATGCGCTGGACGCCGATGAGGCGTTGTCGGTGCAGCGGCTCGACGAAGCGCAAGCCCGGAGGGCTCTGCGCACCGGGAAGGTCGCGGTCGTGGTCGTGCCCGGGGACCGCTGGACGTTCTGGTACGACCCCACGCGACCGGAGAGCCGAGAGACTCGACTGCTGACCGACGCGGTGCTTCAACGCGCGGCCGGACGGGTCGACGCGCACCCCACCGGCCTGCGCGAGATGACCGAGAAAGGGTCGCGCTACATCGACTTCCTGATCCCCGGCTTGTTGGGGATGAACCTGATGGGGACGGGTATGTGGAGTATCGGGTTTTCGATCGTCAACTCACGTCAGCGCAAGATTCTCAGGCGTTTCGTCGCCACTCCGATGCGGCGCTGGCACTACTTGCTCGCACAGTTCGTCGGACGACTCGTGTTCCTCGTGATCGAGGTATCCGTAATCGTCGGCTGTGCGACGCTGTTGTTCGACGTGCCGGTTCGCGGCACGTGGGTCTTGCTCGGCGCTGTCTGCGTGCTCGGCGCGTTCACCTTCGCGTCGGTTGGTTTGCTGGTGGCCAGCCGGACGCGGACGGTCGAGGGAGTCTCGGGGCTGATGAATGTCGTGATGATGCCGATGTGGATCCTGTCCGGCACGTTCTTCTCCACCGAACGCTTTCCCGAGGTGATGCAACCGCTCGTTCAGGCGCTTCCGCTCACCGCGCTCAACGACGCGCTACGCCAGGTGATGATCGAGGGCGCCGGGGTGCTCGAGATCGCCGGGGAGATCGCTATCTTCGGCGCCTGGGGCATCGTCGCTTTCTTTGCCGCCTTGCTGCTGTTCCGGTGGCAGTAGACGAACGCCCGGTGGGGTTGTGCGCGAACTGCCGGCACGTCCGGCGGGTCGATACGCCTGGAGCGGTCGTCTACTGGCGCTGTGTTTCGGAACGCGCCGGTTTGGGGAAGTATCCGAAGCTACCGGTGATCGTTTGCCGGGGTCACGAGCGGGTTGAGACTGTTCAGGGCGAGTAGCCGAGATTCGGACCCAGCCAGCGTTCGACCGCAGCGACCGTGAGGCCCTTGCGCTCGGCGTACGAGGCCACCTGGTCGCGGTCGATCTTGCCCACCGAGAAGTACTTCGACTCGGGGTGCGAGAAGTACAGCCCGCTCACCGAGGCCGCGGGCCACATCGCGTAACTCTCGGTCAGCCGGATGCCCGTTGCGGCCTCCGCGTCGAGCAACCGCCAGATCGTCAATTTTTCGGTGTGGTCGGGACACGCGGGGTAACCCGGCGCCGGACGGATCCCGCGGTAGCGCTCGTGGAACAGATCGTCGATCGCAGGCTCGCCGGCGGGCTCGTAACCCCACTCGCGACGCACCCGCAGGTGCAGCATCTCGGCGAACGCTTCGGCGAGGCGATCGGCCAGGGACTTGACCATGATCGCGTTGTAATCGTCTTGGTCGGCCTCGTAGCCTGCGGCAAGGTCGTCGGTTCCGATCCCGGTGGTCACCGCGAAGGCGCCGATCCAATCCTTGCAGGGCGCGTCCACGGGTGCGACGTAATCCGCGAGCGCGAGACGCGGCCGGTCCTTGCGTCCGGTTTGCTGGCGCAGCGTGTGGAACAGCGCTAGTTCGTCAGCCCGCTCGTCATCGACGAAGACACGGATGTCGTCGCCGGTCGAACCCGCGGGGAAGAAGCCGTACACACCGTTGGCCGTCAGCGTGCCGTCCTTGACGATACGCTCGAGCATGGCCTGCGCGTTGTCGAACAACTCGCTCGCGGCCGTGCCGTATTTCGGATCGTTGAGGATCCTGGGGTACGAGCCGCGCAGTTCCCAGGCGTGAAAGAACGGCGTCCAATCGATGTAAGGGACGATCTCGTCGAGCGGGACGTTGTTCAGCGTCCGGCTGCCGGTAAATGCGGGCTCGGGGGGACGGAGGGACGACCAATCGGTAGCCAACGCCTGGGCCCGGGCTTTCGCCAGGTTCACGAGGGGGGCGGTCACGCGGTTCTCGAAGGCTTCCAGGAGCGCGCGCTGCGTGTCCCGGATTTCTTCCTGGAACTGAACCTTCTCCTTGCCGATCAGGCGTCCGACCACCTCGACGGCGCGCGACGCGTCGAGCACGTGGACCGACGTTTCACGGTAGGCCGGCGCGATCTTGACGGCGGTGTGCTTCTTGCTCGTCGTCGCGCCCCCGATCAGCAGGGGAGTCGTCATCTTCAGACGGTTCATCTCGGAGGCGACGTGGACCATCTCGTCCAGCGACGGGGTGATCAGGCCGGACAGACCGATCAGGTCGACCTGTTCCTCCTGGGCCGCCTTGAGGATCTTTTCCGCGGGCACCATCACGCCGAGGTCGACGATGTCGTAGTTGTTGCAGGCCAGGACGACCCCGACGATGTTCTTGCCGATGTCGTGGACGTCGCCCTTGACCGTGGCCATCAGTATCTTGGCCTGGGCGCGTCGCTCGGTCCGCTCCATGTAGGGGTCGAGGAACAGGACCGCCTTCTTCATGACTCGCGCGCTCTTGACGACCTGCGGGAGGAACATTTTCCCCGCCCCGAACAGGTCCCCGACGACGTTCATCCCGTCCATCAAAGGACCCTCGATGATGGCCAGTGCGCCGCCGTAGGCTTCGAGCGCCTCGCCGAGGTCGGCTTCGAGATGATCGCCGATCCCACGCACGAGCGCATGCGAGAGGCGCTCCTCGAGGCTCGTCCGGCGCCACGCATCGTCCTTGACGCGACTTTTCTTTTTTCCCGAAATCGTTTCCGCGTAAGTGACGAGGCGCTCGGTCGCATCCGGCCGCCGGGCCAGCAGTACGTCCTCGACGTGGGTCAGCAACTCTTTCGGGATGTCGTCGTAGACCTCGAGCTGCCCTGCGTTCACGATCCCCATGTCCAGGCCCGCTTCGATTGCATGGTAGAGAAAGGCCGAATGGATCGCTTCACGAACCCTGTCGTTGCCGCGGAACGAAAACGAGACGTTGGAGACCCCGCCGGACACTTTCGAGAGCGGGAAGCGGCGCTTGAGCTCGCGGGTCGCTTCGATGAACTCGATGGCGTAGCGATCGTGCTCCTCCATTCCCGTCGCGACGGTGAGGATGTTGGGATCGAAGATGATGTCCTCGGGCGGGAACCCGACCTGCTCGGTCAAGATCCCGTAGGCCCGCGAGAGGATCTCGACCTTGCGCGCCGAGGTCACGGCCTGGCCCTCCTCGTCGAAGGCCATCACGACGACTGCCGCGCCGTATCGCCGGACCAGGCGGGCCTGACGCACGAATATTTCCTGGCCCTCTTTGAGGCTGATCGAATTGACCACGCCCTTGCCCTGGATGCAGCGAAGCCCGGCCTCGAGGACCGAGAACTTGGAACTGTCGATCATGATCGGGATCCGCGCGATCTCGGGTTCCGCGGCCACCAGATTGAGAAACGTCGTCATGACGGCTTCGGAATCGAGCAGCCCCTCGTCCATGTTGACGTCGAGGATATTGGCGCCGCCCTCGACCTGATCTCGTGCAACCTCGAGAGCGGTTTCGAAATCCCCGGCCTTGATCAGGCGTGCAAAACGGCGTGAACCCGCAACGTTGGTTCGTTCGCCGATCATCGTGAAGTTGCTGTCCGGCCGGATCACGAACGGTTCCATGCCCGACAAACGAGTCCGCGAGTCGCCCACGGTGAGCCGGTGCACGCCCTGCGAGGCGACGGCCTCCGCGATCGCGCGGATGTGATCGGGTGTCGTCCCACAACAACCGCCGACCATGTTGAGCCAGCCGGCGGCTGCAAATTCGGAAACGATGGCGGCCATCTCGTCGGGACTCTGGTCGTACTCTCCGAACTCGTTGGGCAGCCCGGCGTTGGGATAGCAGTGGATGTAGCACGGCGCGAGGTGCGCCAACTCCTCCACGTGGGGCCGCATTTCCTCGGCGCCCAGCGCGCAGTTCAGCCCTACCGCGAAGGGAGCGGTGTGCGCGATCGAGATCCATGCGGCCTCGACCGTCTGCCCCGATAGCGTGCGGCCGCTCCGGTCGGTGATCGTCAGCGAGGCGATCACGGGAACTCGTTTGCCGTTTGTGGCGAACCACCGTTCGATCGCAAACAGGGCGGCCTTGAGATTGAGTGTGTCGAAGGTCGTCTCGGGCATCAGCAGATCGACGCCGCCGGCCATCAGCCCTTCAACCTGCTCGTAGTAGGCGGCCTCCAACTCCTCGAACGTGACTCCGCGAAGCGCCGGGTCGTTGACGTCGGGGCTCAACGAGGCGGTCTTATTGGTCGGCCCGATCGAACCGGCGACGAATCGGGGACGCTCGGGCGTGCGAGCCGTCATGGAGTCGGCGGCGCACCGCGCCGTCTCGGCGGCTGCCTTGTTGATGGCAAAGGCGTGCTTCTCGAGGCCATAGTCGGCCAACGACACCGCAGTCGCGTTGAACGAGTTGGTTTCGATGATGTCGGCACCGGCTTCGAGGTAGGCGAGATGGATCTCCTCGATGATCCGGGGTCGTGTCACTGAAAGCAGATCGTTGCAACCCTTGAGGTCGCTCGAGTGGTCCGCGTAGGCCTCGCCGCGAAAAGCCGCCTCGTCGAATCGGTAGGATTGGATCATCGTGCCCATCGCACCGTCGAACAGGAGGATGCGCTCGGCTAGCAGGCGTTCCAGGATGGGTTTGACGCTCATCGGTGCACTCGTTGGACCCCGGTGGAGGGGCTCAGGCCAAAGTATGGCGACCGTGGTAGACGGCGGCCAGCGCTATGACAAAAAAACCCTGCTACCCCGCGTGGACCTGGACCGTTTGTCCAACGTAGTCGAGGATCTCACGCAGACGGTCGTAGTCGGGGTGACGGAAACGCATCCAGCCGTTGGCCATGAACCCGGCCTCGACCGGCTGCGTCGGTGTTCCCACGGGTGGCAGGTGGGAGTCGATGAGGCAGGGCTCGAACCTTTTCCGTACGGCTTCGAGCCCGCTGTATCCGGTGATGCGCCCGTCTCGATCCGGCCGCAATGCGACCATACCCGCGGAGAAGCGACGTGAAGCCCGCTGTTTGGGCGGGAGCCCGATGATCGCACGGCCCCATTCGACGTAGAGGTCCATCTCGTTTCCCGCGCAGTAAAGGTCCCACGCGCCTACGCCGGGCGGCCGGCAACCGATCTCGGAGAACTTCAATCCTTTGGGTCCATAGAACCACTCCATGTGGGTCGCGGTGGTGCCCAGACCCAGGGTTTTGACGACCTCGAGACCCAAACGCTGCACCTCGGCATAACCAGGGGCGGCCTCGAGCCGGTTGGTCGCGACGAACTGCGGAGAGATCCAACGCGCGCGCATGCCTTCGAGCACGTTCGGGTAATAGTGGCAGGCGAACTCGTGAACCGGCCGGCCGTCGACGGAGATCGTGTCGTAGAAGCCCTCGTGGCCCTCGATGAACTCCTCGACGGCGGCGGGAATCCCGCGGTCGATCCCAGATTCGACGATGGCATGCCTCAGCTCGGCGGCGTCATTGGCGCGATAGGTGCCCGCGGCACCCGCTGCGTCCCGGGGCTTGAGGATGATCGGGTAGCCCACTCGTTCGACGAAGGCTTCGACATCCGCAACCGAGGAAACCCCGTCGGAGTCCGCACAGGGCAACCCGGCCTCGCGCAGGGCTGCCTTCATCGCTGGTTTGTCGCGGCAGAGAAACGCGCTCCGCACACTCGTCCCCGGGATCCCGCACTTCTCGCGTACGTTTGCGGTGGGTAGGATGTGGGCCTCGACCGTCGCCTCGAGTCGGTCGACCCAGCCGATCTCTTGGCAGCGGCGGACGGCCTGAAGCAATGATTCTTCGTGGACCACCGAACGGACCTGCTCGTAGTGCTGCATGTAGCCCCTGAGCTCGGGATCCAGCGATTCAACGGGCGCCTCACCGATGCCGCTGACGCCCGCGCCGGTGGCGGCCAGGCCGCGGACGAATTCGCGCTGGTTACGGGGAAAGGCCGGTTCGATGAAAACAACGTGCATCAAAAAACCTCAACCGCTGCGCGACGCCTCGGCCGCTAGCTTGTCGTACAATTCGAGGTACTCCTTGGAACGTCGGTTCCACGAATGATCGACCGCCATTGCGTTCCGGCGCGCCTTGTTGAACAACTCGGGGTTGCGGTAGAGCGCCAGCGCTTGGTCGAGCGCCCATCCTAGACCTTGAGGGGTGTAGTCGTCGAACACGAAGCCGGTGCCTTCACCGGTTCGGGGGTCGAATGATTGAACCGAGTCCGCCAGGCCGCCGGTGCGTCGGACGAGTGGCAGGGTGCCGTACTTGAGGCTGAACATCTGGTTTAACCCGCAGGGCTCGTAACGGGAGGGCATGATAAAGAAGTCGGCGCCGGCTTCGATCCAGTGTGCGAGTTCGTTGTTGTAGCCGCAATAGAACACCACGCGGTCGGGGACGCGTTGCTGGAGCCCGGTGAAGAACTCCTCGTAGCGCGCTTCGCCCGAACCAAGCACGACGAGCATCGCATCCTCACGGGCCAGCAGTTCGGGAAGGACGGCCATGCAGAGGTCGAGACCCTTCTGCGCGGTCAGGCGCGTGATCATGCCGAACAGCGGCGTCGCGCCGTTGGGCGGAAGGTTGAGTTCCGACAGCAAGTGGAGCTTGTTCTTTTGCTTGCCCGCCAATCGACTGGGCGAATACCGATGGCGGATGAAGCGGTCCTTTTGCGGGCTCCACTCGTCGTAATCGACACCGTTGAGGATGCCGAACAGACACTCGTGGCGCTCTCGCAACAGCCCGTCGAGCCCCATGCCGTAGGCGTCGGTCCGGATTTCGCGTGCATAGGTCGGGCTCACGGTCGTGATCACGTCGGCGTGGAGCAGGCCCGTGCGCAAGAAATTCACGCAACCGGCGCCGAGGTCGTCCTGATCGAATCGGTGGGCCCAACGACCGAGTCCGAGTTCATCGATGGCCGCCGCCGGGAAGAGCCCCTGGTAGCCGATGTTGTGGATCGTCAACAGGTGTCGGCTGTGGGAGAACAACGTGTCCCAGTCGTAATGTGAACGGGCGAACAGGGGCAGCAACGCCGTGTGCCAGTCGTTGGAGTGAAACAAATCGGGACCCCAGCCCATCCGTTGGCAGACATGGATCACCGCACTCGAGAAAAAGCCGAAACGACGGTACTCGTCGTCGTCGTCGGTATAGATCGACCCGCGATGGTAGAGCTCGGGACAATCGATGAAATACACTGCGAGATCGCTGCCCGGCAGCCTGGCCGTGCGTAAGGTGAAGACGAACGTCCGGGGTCCGAGTCGGAGTGAAACGTCCCGGGCAAAGTCGACCGGTTGAAGCGTCACACCGTCGGTCTGGAGCCCAGCGTAACAGGGCATGAAAAGGCGCACGTCGTGCCCTTGACGATGGACCGCAAGGGGCAGCGCAGCAGAGACATCGGCGAGGCCGCCCGTCTTGGCAAAGGGCGCGATCTCGGAGGTCGCAAAGCAGATCTTCAAAGCGCCGGACATCGTGACGATCCCAATAAGCGAACCGTTGCGCGTGCTAGCCTGGGAACGGCGCGCAGGTCGTTGGAAATCTCGCACGTTATCACAAGGGGGAGGGGTGAGTTCCACGCGGATACCGGTCGTGTTCGTCGCTCCGTTCTTGGCGCCGGCGACGATGCGCTTCGTGCGTGCGGTGGCGGGACTCCCCGGTGTCGCGCTGGGACTGGTGTGTCAGGACCCGATCGGCCGCGTCCCCGACGATCTACGCCGTGTCCTTGCCGGCTACCGCCGCGTCGACGATTGTTTCGACACCGAAGGGTTGCTTGCAGCAATCCTGGAACTGTTCGGACGTCGTCCGCCGCGACGCATCCTCGGAGCGTTGGAACAGCTTCAGGTTCCGCTCGCGTGCGTCCGGGAACGCCTCGGTGTTGAGGGGCTCGATGTGGAATCAGCGATGAATTTCCGCGACAAGGACCGCATGAAAACGGTGTTGCGGGAGGCCGGTGTCGCGTGTGCGAAGCACGGCAGCGCGACGAGTCCGGCCGGAGCAGTCGAGGTCGCCGGGCGGCTCGGTTTCCCGCTCGTCGCCAAACCGCCGGCCGGTGCCGCTGCTGCGAACACGCTGAGGATTTCGTCGCCGGACGAACTGAGCGGATATCTGGCGAAGATGCCGCCCAGCAAGATGCACCCGCTACTGCTCGAGGAATTCGTCGTTGGCGACGAGCACTCCTTCGACGCGGTTTCGATCGCCGGGGAGGTCGTCTGGCACTCGCTGACGCACTACAGCCCCGGTCCGTTGGCGGTGCTCGAAAACCCGTGGATCCAGTGGACGGTGCTCTTGCCGCGAGAGATCGACCATGCGCGATACGACGATGTTCGGCGCATCGGGGCGCAAACGCTCGATGCCTTGGGGATGAAGACCGGGTTGTCTCACATGGAGTGGTTTCGCCGCACCGACGGAAGCATCGCCGTTTCCGAGATCGCCGCGCGCCCGCCGGGAGCGCAGTTCACCACGCTGATGTCGTACGCGCACGATACGGATTTCTACGCCGCCTGGGCCGAGTTGATGGTGTTCGATCGTTTCGAACCTCCACCGCGCGCGTACGCGGCGGGGATCGCGTACCTGCGCGGGCAGGGGAGCGGTCGGGTCGCCCGGATTCATGGTCTCGACGAGGTGCAGCGCCGGTTCGGATCGATGGCGGTGGAGGTCCGACTTCCGAAACCGGGGCAATTGCCGGCAAGCAGCTATGAGGGGGACGGGTACGTGGTCCTTCGCGATCGCGACACGGGGCGCATTGTCGAGGCGTTGAAGTGGATCGTCGAGACGGTCCGCGTGGAGCTTCAATGAATGTCCTGATGTTCTCTCCGGGTTTTCCTGCCGAGATGCCCGCTTTCACCGCCGGACTTGCACAAGCCGGAGCGAGGGTCATCGGTCTGGGCGACCAATCCGCCGCGATGCTTCCCGAGCCGGCCCGCCTCGCGCTCGCACACTACGTCCAGGTCGACCACCTTTGGGACCAGCAGGCGATGATCCGGACGGTGCGCGAAATTGACCGGCGGTTCCCGCTGGACCGCGTCGAGTGTCTCTGGGAACCGGGGGTATTGCTCGCGGCGCAATTGCGAGAGGCGCTCGAACTCCCGGGACTCGGTGTCGAGCAGAGTCGTCTGTTCCGCGACAAGGAATTGATGAAGCAACGTCTCGACGTGTGCGGGATCCGGACACCGCGCCACGCTGGTGCGACCAGCGAGTCGGAGGTGCGTGAGGCGGCCGAACGGATCGGCTACCCGCTGATCGTCAAGCCGGTCGCAGGGGCCGGGTCCGCCGATACCTTCCGTGTCGAGGATGCGGCCGCGCTCGAGGATATGCTCCCGAAGATCCGCCATGTGGACGACCTTTCGGTCGAGGAATTCATCGAAGGCGAGGAGTACACGTTCGATACGATCTGTGCCGGGGGCAGGATCCTTTATTACAACGTCGCGTGGTACCGGCCCAAGCCGCTGATCGGACGCTCGCTCGAATGGATCAGCCCGCAGACGGTTTCTCTGCGCCGGCAGGACGCGCCGGAGCTTGCGGTGGGACGGAAGATGGGGGCGGCGGTGATCGATGCGCTGGGGTTCGACACCGGCTTCACGCACATGGAATGGTTCCTGACCCCCTCAGGCGAAGCCGTGTTCGGCGAGATCGCCGCGCGCCCGCCGGGCGCCTGCTCGGTGGATCTGATGAACTTCGCGGGCGACGTCGACACGTTCCGCGGTTGGGGCGAGGCGGTGGTCCGTGGCGAGGTGAGCGGTTGCCGGGAGCGGCCGTACAACGCCGCGGTGATCTTCAAGCGCGCCCACGGTCGCGGAAAGATCCGAAAGATCGAAGGGTTGCAGCGAATCGTGGCGCGTTACCGCCCGCACATCGTGCGTATCGATCTGCTCCCGATCGGCGCCCGGCGACGAGACTGGAAAGCGACGTTACTGTCGGACGGCAACGTGATCGTACGCCATGCGGATCTTGCCATCACGCTCGAGATGGCCGATCGAGTCGGGACCGACCTGCAACTGTACGCCGGTTAGTCCAGGTCGTCCCGGACTAGCGGGTGCACGAGGCAATGCGGTCCGCCGCGCGCGCGAGAGATCTCGTGGCTACGCAACATGATGCAGACTCTTCCCGGGGCATCGATATCGATCTCATGCTTACCCATGAGCAAATCTTCCGCCTCGACGATCTCGAATCCCTTGCGGTCCAACTGATCGGCCGTCACCCGGTTCCGGTCGAACAGTGTGAGGACGCCGGGGGCGAGCGCCAGCGTGTTTGCCCCGTCGGTCCACTGCTCACGCTGTTGCGTGACGGGATCGTCGCCCCCGCACACGACGGGCTCGAGGTCCAGTCCGCGTCGACGCAGCGCGGAGAGAAGGTCATCGCAGGAGCGGGTGGGAAGATCCGGGTCCTTCAGGTCGATCTCGTAGACTCGGGCTTGCTCCGCGCCGCCCGGGAGGATGACCGGGGCATGCACCAGGCAAAGATCGCGGTCCGCGGCGGTGAACAACGTGTCCAGGTGCATGTAGGCGCGTCGTCGCGGCAGATCCACCACCACGAGCCAGCGCGGCCCACCCTCGATTCGCGCGAGGTTGCGCGCGAGTCGTTTGACGCCGGCGCGATTGGTGCGCTCGGACATCCCGACGGCCACGATCTCCTCTGACAGAACCAGCACATCGCCGCCTTCGATCGTGGGGCGCGTCGGATCGGCCAGATCCTCGGTGAGGCTGTCCGGACCGGCCGGATCCATCTGCATCGGAACGTCGCGTAGCGACGGATGGTGGCGGAACAGGGTGCGCGCGAGCAGCGACTCCGGGTGCCGCGCGGGCGTGGCCATGGCGCCGATCAACACGCGGTCGTGAAGCACCATCTGGGGATCGCGTTGAAAACACCAGTTCGAGAGCGGCGGGATTTCGTACAATGCGTCGGTGGGAAGACGCTCGCCCGCGGCGTCGCCGCCGGCGCGTAGCCCGCCGACCACCGTCGCGGCGAGTTCGTCGCCGGGCAAGGCGCGTAGCGTTTCGCGGCGACGGCGGGGCAGTCGGGCGAGCAGCACATCGACGATCCAGTCGCGGGCCTCTTCGTCGGCCAGAGTTTCCGCCAGCAAGTGGGCCGAATCGACGACCTCGATGCCGAGCAGTTGCATCACGCGGCGGAACCGCGAATGCTCGTCGCGCGCCAGGTCTCCGTAGAGGATGTCGTCGAACAGCAACTGTTCCATCATCTCCGGCACCATGTTGTCGACCTCGACACCGGGCTCGTGGACCAGCGCTCGTCTCAACCTGCCGACTTCGGACGTGACCCGGACCATGGCTCTAGACGGTCTCCAGCCGGTTGAGGATCTCTTGCGCGCGTTCGAACTGGGAACGCGCTTTGCCGATGTATTCGCGGATCTCATCCACGTAGCCGTCGACTGAGGCGGACCAGACACGGTTGAGGTAGCGTTCCCCGGCGGCGAATTCGTTCATCACTTCCGCGTAACTTCGAAGGCTGTGGATGTCGGCGATCCGTTTTCTGTGGTCCACGAAACGCTCCAAATCAAGCACAAACAACTCGTCGATCCGGTCGTGAACATCGTACGGATCGAGTTGCTCCTGCTCGCCGTCCAGCAGCTGCATGTTGGAGACGATGGAGTTGATCGCCTCGACAACGGGTCGGAGTCCGCCGCCTTGAACGATGGCGTGTTTCGCTTGTCGGTGCATCCCGAAGCGCGCCAACCCGACGCCGATTGCGCCGACCACGACCGTCGGTACGAATAGCGTCCACTCGACGATGTTCTCGTCGGTTTGAATGGCGATGCCTGCACCGGCAAGAAAACTGAGGGTCAAGAGAATGTAGCCGATCGTTCTCATCCCGCACCCCCGCTCAGCAACGGGCCAACGATTTTCACCGCGGCCTCGCCGACGCCCACGAGGGCTTCGCCGACGATCAGACCGGCCGCGATGGGGACCCCGACGTTTTCACTGAATGAGATCCCCTTGAAGCGGTCGCAGGTTATTCGAATCGCGGTGCCGATGCTGTAGGTCATGACGATCGAGAAAGGCAGGTAGAACCCCAACCCGACGAGGATCCCGAGTCCACCGATACCGCTTGCGGAAAGGATCGCACCCAGACCGGCGCCTGCGAGGTATTTTGCCGTCGGCGCGTCTCCGCCGGTGACGCTTCGGATCATCTCGGCCAGCGCCTGACCTTGAGGCGCGGGATACTTGTCTCCACCGAGTGGGGAATCGTTGTTGAGCAGAAAGATCAGACCGATGATCACGATGGGTCCGAGCCATGTGCCCAGGAACTGTGCGATTTGCTGCTTACGAGGGGTCGCGCCGACCAGGTAACCGGTCTTGAGGTCGAGCATCAGGTCGGTTGCCTGGGACATCGCGACACAGGCGGCCGCTCCGACCATGACCGAGGCGATGACCGTCGGTTTGTTGGCCAGCCCATCACCGTAGCTGGCGATAAAGATCAACAGCGTGACGGCAATCAAGGTCATACCCGAAAGCGGCGACCAGTTGGTGCGTCCGATACACTCAGACAAGATCACGCCGGACATCCAGACCCAGAGCGTACCGAGCAACGCCATCAAAATTCCACGGCCCAGAGTCATTTCGGCAACGGACGAATAGGCCAGGAACAGCATCAGCAGGAATCCGCCGCCGACCGCAAAATAAAGTAGTCGGATGGGTAGCTCGTCCTTGGATGCCGTGGTCGCCGTCTTTGCCGCTTGGTGCATGCTGCGTACGGCGTTGAGGATCAGCGGGAGCGCTAGGATCACACCCGTGAACGCGCCTCCGATCAGCATCCCGATCCCCAACGGTCGGAACAGCGCGATGCGTAGCCGGTCCGCACCGCCACCGGCCAGTAACGCCTGGAACTGCGGAAGCTCCTGGGCGTTCAGGATCGGAGCGAGAAACCAGAAACATACATAGCCGCCGATGATGAAGTAGATCCCTCCGCGTCCGGACAGGAAGCCGACGCCGATCGTCATGATCGAAAGATAGAAAACGACGTTCATGTACTCGGGGAGGCCGAGCCAGGCGCCGACCTCCAGGTCGCCGATTTCAAAGTACGCATTCGCGAACTTGACCAAGCCCGAGACGAGTGCGCCGCCGGCCAACAAGTAGGCCTTTCGGATCCCCGCACCGGGCGACTTCAAGATCGTGGCCACCGCGATGCCGCCGGGGAACGGCAGGCGCTCGAAGTCGATCATCTGCTTGCGCAGCGGGATGATGAACGCGATGCCCAGGATTCCACCGGTCATGCACCCGATCACCATCAACGGCACGTTGAAGTCCGTGTAGTTGAGGATGAACAGCGCGGGAACCGAGAACATCATCCCCGCCGACGCGGCGTTGACCGAGCTCGCCAGCGACTGATTTATGTTGTTCTCGACGATGCTCGTCCGTCCCATCAGGCCGCGCAGGATGCCGAAACCGAGGATCGCAGCCAGTTCGGAGCCTTCGATCGAGAACCCCATGATCAGGCTGGCATAGCCGATGCTGACGGCGATCATCGTCCCCAGGAGGTATCCGACGAGGACCGCGTGCCAGGTCAACTCAGGGTACGGCCCGTGACGGATGGGGCGGGACTGTGATGGTTCGCTCAAAACGGACCCTTCGTTTCAAAAGGAAGCCCGTTTGTATCATTCCCCGGACGAAGCTCCAAACGGCGCTCGGTCGCTCATCCGTGCAGGGTCGGCGTGCTCCCGCATGGCTCCGTCAGGCACCCGGCGCCGCTCGCTTGACGGCCTCGTCGACCCCATCGGCGTAACGCTCGAAATTGTCGCGGAACATCGCGGACAGCTTGGCGGCTTGCCGGTCGTACGCGGCGCCGTCGGCCCACGTCGCGCGAGGGGTGAAGATCTCGTTGGGTACGCCGTCCACCGCCGTGGGAATCGCGAGCCCGAATAGCGGCTCGGTCATGAGGTCCTCGTCGCCGACGGCTCCGCTCAAGATTGCGCGCACCATCGCTCGGGTGTGCGGGATGGCGATGCGGTGGCCGCTGCCGTACGGACCGGCCGTCCAGCCGGTGTTGAGCAACCACACTTGCGGTTGGTGTTCGCGAATCTTATCGCCTAGCATCTTGGCGTACACCGCTGGGCGCAGCGGTAAGAACGGTTCGCCGAAGCACGCACTGAACGTCGCTTGTGGCTCGGTGATCCCGCGCTCGGTTCCCGCGACCTTTGCGGTGTAGCCGCTGAGGAAATAGTACATCGCTTGCTCGGGCGTCAGCCGGGACAGCGGGGGCAGGACTCCGAACGCATCGCAGGTCAGGAACACGATGTTCTTTGGATGGTCGGCCGCGCTGTGCGAGGCGACATTCGGGAGGTGCGTGATCGGGTAGGCCGATCGGGTGTTTTCGGTTTTCGAGTCGTCGTCGAGGTCCAACTTGCCGGCGGCGTCCATGACCACGTTTTCCAACACCGTTCCGAATCGCTGCGTCGTGGCATAAATCTCGGGTTCGTGATCCTTGACGAGGCGAATCACCTTGGCGTAACAGCCCCCCTCGAAATTAAACACGCCGGTGTCGCTCCAGCCATGTTCGTCGTCACCGATGAGCGGTCGCTGCGGGTCGGCGGAGAGCGTCGTCTTACCCGTCCCCGACAGGCCAAAGAACAGCGCAGTATCACCGTCAGCCCCGACGTTGGCGGAGCAATGCATTGCGAGCACGCCTGCTTTAGGCAGCAGATAATTGAGCAGCGTGAACACGGATTTCTTGATCTCACCGGCATAGCGCGTGCCGCCTATCAGGACGATGCGGCGCTTGAGGTCCAGCATCACGAAGACCTCGGAATTCGTTCCGTCCCGAGTCGGCTCGGCCTCGAACTCGGGCGCGTGGATGATGTGAAAATCCGGCGTATAGGCCGCGAGTTCGGCCGGCGACGGACGGACCAGGAGGTTGCGCGCGAACAAGGCGTGCCACGGGCTTTCACTGACCAGGCGTACGGTCAACTGGTGCTCCGGGTCGGTCCCGCCGCGCAGATCCTGGACGAACAACTCCGTTCCGGAAAGGTGTTCGCAAACACGGAGGTATAGCGCGTCGAACACATCTGCTGCGATCGGTTGGTTGATGCTGCCCCAGGCGATCTCCTCCTCGATCGCGGCGTGACGAACGACGAACTTGTCCTTGGGCGAACGACCGGTGTAGGGCGTTGTGTCCACGACCAGGGCGCCGCCTTGCGCGAGACGCCCGGTGCCTCGGCGGAGGGTCGCCTCGACCAATAGCGGTTCGGAGAGATTCCAGTGCAACTGACCTGGCCGGATGCCGAGAGTTTCGATCGCGTGTTGTCGTTCGGTTGGTTCGGGTGGATGCATGTCGACCCCCGTCGGCCCCGGGTTGGTGGGGCGAAGCGCTCACGATAGCTCTTGCCCGACATCTTGCAAAGGGCGGCCCCCGCATTCGCTTGACGCCCAGCGTGGGAGCGTCTAGCCTCCGCGCGATGGACCGTCAAGCCAGTTGGATTGACCGCACCGACGCGCTCCAAAGCGCGCTTTCCGGGATCGGGAAGGGACCCCTGGCGATCGACACCGAAGCCGATTCGCTGCACCACTATCCGGAGAAAGTTTGTCTCATCCAACTAAGTTTCGAAGGTCGCGATTACCTGATCGACGCGTTGGCGAAGTTGTCGCTCGAGCCGTTGGCGGATCGGCTTGCGGATCGCTCGATCGTGAAGATTCTCCACGGCGCCGACTACGATGTGCGAATGCTCCATCGTGGTTTCGGCCTGACGTTCGCCGGATTGTTCGACACGATGATCGCCGCGCGAATCGTGGGTGAGACGCGTTTCGGTCTGGCGGCTCTGCTCGAGCGGCATTTCGAGATCCCGATGAACAAGAAGTTCCAGCGGGCGGACTGGTCGATGCGGCCGTTGACGCCGGAGATGGCGCGCTATGCTGTGATGGACACGCACTACCTGATCCGGTTGCGGGAGAAACTCTTGGGCCGCTTGGACGAGCTCGGCCGGCGCGATTGGGCGGCGGAGGAGTTCGAGCGGTTGGAGCAGATTCGGTGGGCGCCAAGAACGCCCGCGGACGACGGTTTCCGCCGCGTCAAGGGGGCGGGGAAACTGGAGCGGCGCAAGCTGGCGGTGCTGCGTGAATTATGGGCATTGCGCGAGGCCCACGCGCGTCGGCTCGACCGTCCACCGTTTCGTGTACTCCACGACGAGCGCCTGATCGAGCTGGTTGAACGGCTGCCGCAGCGGATGATCGACCTGGAGGGACTGGACCGACTTCCGCGCCCGTGGTGCCAGGGCCGTGGCGCGCGCGAGTTGCTCGGCGCGATTCGAACTGGCTTGGCCGTCCAACCGGAGGACTGGCCCGCGCGCTCCAAGGGTGGCCGCACCCGTCCGCTGCGGAAGACGGTGGACGAACGGCTCCTCGCGATCCGCGACCACCGTGACAAGATTGCCGAGGAGTTGGGGCTGGAACCCTCGCTCGTCGGGCCCCGAGCGGTGCTGGAACAGATCGTCGAGCGGCAGAAGGCGGGGAAGGATCCAGCCGCGACGCCCGAACTCCGGCGCTGGCAATGGGAACTGCTCGCCCCTGCGGCCCAGCAGACGGCCGGATAGGGTGGGCCGTCTTTTAGCGCGGCCACTCGTACTAGGGGACGGAACCCGGGGTCGAGTAAGGAGGGTGGGCGTGATTCTTCGTGGTCTGAAGAAATCGGCCGTGTTTGGGTCGATCGCGATCCTGGCGGTCCTGTCCGCCGCCGCCCAGGAACCTCCGCGCCAGGCGTCTTCGCCGTGGCTCGGGGTTTACCTCGCCGACGAGGTGGACGGCGGAATTCGCATCGTCGCGGTGGTCCCTGGCGGGCCCGCTTTCCAGGCGGGCCTGCGCTCGGGCGATCTGCTGATCGAGGCGGAGGATGTCCAACTGGTGGACCAGGAAGCGCTCGAGCGCGTGCTGGCGGGGTATGGCGGCCAGGAGTTGCAAGTCGCCGTGCTGCGCAACGGGGAGCCACGGACGTTCCTGTTGAAGCCCTCCGATCGACCGCGAGCGCCGGTGTTCGCGGCCCCAAGGACCGCGCCGGCGACCCTCAAGGGGCTGTTGAACTCCACTCCCTGGTTGCTGCTCGACGTTCCATCGGGGTTGAAGACCGTCGCGATCACCGAGGAACTCCGGATGCACTACGGCGTGTCCGGGGATCGCGGCGTCCTCGTCGTACGGGTCGTTGAAGACGGACCGGGTGGTCGCGCGGGGATCGAAGTCGGGGACGTGCTCGTCGGTGTCGGAACGGAGCTCGTGTTGACGCCCGCCGAAGTCGAACGGGCGCTTGCGCGACGCGATCGCAGTGTTGTGCTGAAAATCGAACTCGTGCGCGATCGGAAATCCCGCATTGTGAACCTGGCGGCCGAAACCTCGCGTGTTCCCGTGGCGTCGTTCGGCGCGTGGTTCGGCAAGGGGACCCGGGCGAAGCAACTCGAGCGATCGATCACCTTGTTGGAAGAACAACTCCAGACGCTACGTAAGCAACTGGTCGAACTCAAGGACGATCCCGATCCTCGGGCGCTGGAGCCGGTCGCACCGGCCAGCCCAGATCACTGAGGAACTCGGGGAGGGCGGCGAATCCCGTCAACACGGGTGATCCTGCGTTGCGTAGATCCGTCTCGCTGGCGGAACCGCCACGGACGAGAATCACGGCAAGATGCGCCCGGCCGCCGGAGAGCTCATCGAGCGGCATGTCTCCGACGTAGCGCGTGCGGTCAGCGGGCGTCCCGAGCGCGGCCAAGCATGCGAGAAGCATCGCCGGGTCAGGTTTGGCGCTCCCGACGGTATCCGGGCCCTCGACGGCGGAGAACAGGGACTCCCAACCGAGATGCCGGAGAATCACTCGCGAGAACCGGGCGGGTTTGTTGCTCGCGAGGGCCAGTCGGTAGCCCGCGCGAGCCAGTCGGCGGAGCGCAGCGTCGACGCCGGGCAATGGTTCGGTCGCCGATTGGAACACTTCCCCGTAACGCTCGCGAAACAGGCGCACCCCGTCCTCGATCCTGTCCGCTCCGATCCAACGGCCGATCAGTTGTTCGAGTCCGTGTCCGACCTCCGCTCGGACGGTCGACAGATCCAACGGTTCGAGGTGGTAATGCGCCCGCGCATGATTGAGCGACTCGGCGATCGGCCGGTAGGAATCGACCAACGTTCCGTCGAGGTCGAGGATCAGACCATGTTCGCGGACGGTTACTCGCGGTCCGGCGCCACGATCGGCAGGGACGAGGGGCAGCCGAGGGTCTCGGCGTGCCGTTTGAGGTTGAACCGACCCTGATCGCAGTCGCGGCAACCGTCGTACGTTTGGAAACGGGTGCGAAACGCGCAATCTTCGGACGGGTACCAGACTCTGAAGCGCAGACAGTAGAAGTCGCACCCGGTTTCGTAGTCCAGACCGGATCTTGGTCGGATGGGTTGCGACTGTCGGGCTATCTCGGGTGGCATCGATTTCCTCTGGGGCGCATGGTTCCCGGTCCCCCTGAGGATACCACGGGGGTCAGTCGTCGAGTTGCGGGCTGGCCGAATCGATTTCCTGTTGTGCCTCGAACAACGCCTCCAAGATCTGCGCGCGCGCTTGCAACGCGATCAACAGATTCGGGTCGTCGTCGGGGAACATCGCGACGTACTCGTACAGCGTCGTGAGATCGCCGATGGTCGTGTTGGGCAGCAACGCTCGCAACGCAATTTCGCGGAGCTCGGGTTGCTCTGAGAGCGCCCACGCACGAAGGTACTGGAAGCACTGACCGCCGATGGTCGCCATCGCCGCGGCGACGCGTTCTCGGGTTCGGGTGTCGCCTTGCTCCATCCGTTCGGCGAGGAAAAAACGAGCGTGATCGTCTCGGATGGTCTCGAGAGTTTCGATCACGATCGGAATCAGCTGCGGATACTCGTACGCCGCGTCCATGACCGACAGCAACAAGATGGCGATCGGTCGTTGGCTCATGTACTCCATCGCCAAACGCTTGGCCTCCGGGGACCCGAACCAGATCGCGTGGTCGACTGCCACGGTGGTGTACGAAGAGGTCCCCGAACTCATTTCCTTTTCCGCTTCAATGATCGCCAGCATGATGTCGGAACTCAGCGTCAGGTCGGTCCATTGGAACGACTCCGCGATGGCTTGCATGCCAAGCTTGCCGTAGAGCGTGAGTTTTTCTCTTGCTCGCGCCGCGAGCTCGTGATTATCGTTTCCGTCACCCCACGCCAGGCGTGCCAACGTGCGCGCCTGCCCCTGGATGCCTTGCGAGCCGACCGCTAGCCGGATTTCCTCGTCGATCGCGTCACGCGCAACGGGAGCCGGGGCCAGCGCCAGTAGCAGCGCCACGGTGGTCGATGCGAAAACCCAAACACGACTCATCGGTTCCCTCGATCGGCGGATCGTTTCAATAATACCGCTAGCCTGAAAACACGGCCAGAAACCATCGATCCTAGTCGTTTTTGCGCAGGCCGAGTTTCTC
>Ga0209988_10000060_pt1 | contig 52546 bp, 54 predicted proteins | sample N075metaG_FD_183115 | JGI IMG/M metagenome (GOLD analysis project Ga0209988, IMG submission 183115) | Deep subsurface microbial communities from Kermadec Trench to uncover new lineages of life (NeLLi) - N075 metaG (SPAdes) (version 2) | ecosystem: Environmental > Aquatic > Marine > Ocean trench... | reverse complement strand
GACGGCGCCTCGAAGGCGTGACCCGGTGCCTCGAAGGAAGGGTCGGCGCCTGTCCAGACTAGAAGCGCTGGATGAAGTCGTCGTCTTTGCCATCACCGCCCTCGGCCGGGGCTTCGCTGCTGCTGGGGCCACCGCCGAGAACGTCGCCTTCCTTCTCTTCGTCGTCGGTTTCGAAGTCGTCCCAGGTGCCGTCCGACGTGCCGCCAATGCCCCGGAAGCGCAGTGCAAAGTCGTCTGGGTTGGACACGTTCTTGAGCGCCTCTTCGTAGGTCACCAGCTTCTGCTTCACCAGCTGCATGAGCGACTGGTCGAAGCTCTGCATGCCGTAGGTCGTGAAGCCCTTGGCAATCGCGTCGGCAATCTCCTTGGTACGGTCCTTGTCGCTGATGCACTCGCGGATCCGCGCCGTGGTGACCATCACCTCCATGGCGGGAACGCGACCCTTACCGTCGGCGCGCGGAACCAGCCGCTGTGAAATGACAGCTCGAAGGATCGACGAAAGCTGGAGCCGAATCTGCTTCTGCTGGTACGGCGGGAAGACGGAAATGATGCGGTTGATCGTCTCGGTCGCATCCAGGGTGTGCAGGGTGCTCATGACCAGGTGACCGGTCTCGGCCGCGATGATGGCGGTCTCGATGGTCTCGAAGTCGCGCATCTCGCCGACGAGAATCACGTCGGGGTCCTGCCGCAGAGCCGAGCGCAGTGCGGTCGAGAAGCTCTGGGTGTCGACGCCGATCTCACGCTGGTTGACGATCGACCGACGATCGCGAATCAGGAACTCGATCGGGTCCTCGATCGTCATGATGTGGCAGGTGCGATTCGCGTTGATGTACTCGATCATCGATGCGAGGGTCGTCGACTTGCCTGAACCCGTTGTGCCCGTGACCAGGATGAGTCCGCGATTCTCGAGGGCGATACGCTCGATCACCTTCGGTAGGAAAAGGTTCTCGATCGACTTGACACCGAACGGAATCACCCGGAAGACGACGCCAACGCTGCCGCGCTGCTGAAAGCAGTTGACCCGGAAGCGGCCGAGGCCGGCGATGCCGTAGGCCAGGTCGACCTCGCGGGTCTCCTCGAAGTGCTGCTTCTGGAGGGGGTTCATGATCGAGATCGCCGTCTTCTGGATCTCATCCGGCATCAGGCGCTCGCCGTTCTTGAGCGGCACCAGGGCACCATCGACCCGGAACATGGGCGGCAGTCCGGACTTGAGGTGAATGTCCGAGGCGCCACCCTTGATCGCGATCTTGAGGATCTCATTGAGGTCCAAAGTGCCGTCCCCTCGCTGGAATTCGCAGGTTTCCCCCAGCGGGATTCCCTGGCGTTTCTTCGACCGGAAGCGGCTGTTTCTTGAGCAGCTTGGCTGCCGCATGTGGGCTTCAACACACATTCTTCCGAGCGGTTCTCCGAGGCAGCAAGAACCTCAGGTTTGCGTTTCTGCCGGTCGATGAGGGGTGTCCAGAGAACCGCCTGCCGGATCCGGGAGAAGCGGGAGGGGAAGATGCGTCGAAGTGAAGCCGCTCTGCGGGTGGCCGGGTTCCTGCTTTGCGCGAGCCTCCTCTCGTGCATGCTGCTGCCCATCCAGTCGGCTCCGGGCGCCACCGGCATCGTCGTGGATGCCGCTACGGGCGAGCCCATCGAGGACGCCATCGTCGTGCTGCGCTTCGACGGGAGTTACAACGACCAACTGCCGGACCGTCAACACATCGGCCACGCCGAGACGACCACCGATCCGTCCGGCCGCTTCAGTGTGGATCGCTACAGCCGCGCCGGCATCACCATCTGGCCCTACTTCCACAGCGAAGCCCGGGTCGTGTCGGTCCTCCGGAACGGCTACCGCTGCCCGACGCCGATCCAGATCTCCGAAGACGCTGGATCGCTTCGGATCGAAATGACCGAGGCCTTCGACCGTGAGGATCAGCGCTCGTCGTGTCGTCCCGTTGCTGCAAAACGCGGCGAAGCCGTGGCGTACTCCGCGGCCTGGCGACAGCTCTTCCCGACGGGCGCCACGCGCAAAGAGCGCGACCGCTCCCGGCAGCTCGACCGCGTTCTCGAAGCACGCGCCGAGCTGGGATTCGGCCGGAACTGCGAAGGTCCCGTGCTCGACCTCTCGATCGCCCCCGATGGCAACCGTGCCGCCATCGTCGCCATCGGAAGCGAGGGACCCGAGGTGCAGATCCTGGACCTGAAGGCGGGTGCAGATCCAAGACCGCGCTTGGTCGCCCGCGAAACCATCGACCCGCCGCGCCGTCTGGCCTGGTCAGGCCCTGAAGAGCTGATCCTCTGGCAACCCGCTCGCGCCGCGGATCGGGCCACCTTTCCATCACTCTTCTCCAAGGATCAATTTCAGGTCGTGTGGGCGTCGATACCGAGCCTGCCCGCAGCCCTGGCTGAGCTCGACGACAGGCCGCCCAACGCGACCGCCGTCGGGGCGCGCCGGCGACCGATTCTGCCCGGCGATCTCTCTGACGAAGCGGATCGTCGCTGGCACGGGCGATCGTTCGTCGTCGAGCGGGCGCTCGACCCGGAAACGGCCGGAGTCCGGGAGCGGCTGCGCGTCACGCGCGAAGACGGACGACGCTACTCGATCGATCTTCCCGGCGAGCGTTGCGGCAGCGGAGGCCGCTTCGGGCGCCCGCAGTATCGGATCTCGGCCGACGGTCGCTCGGGCCTCGACCTGCGTTACGTCGACGACGGCTGCCACGCGGTCCGCATCGACCTCGAAACCGGAGACTGGGACCGGATCGACGCATCCGACTCCCCGGGCATGTGCCGCGGGCAGCGGCGGATTCCTCCGGGCGCCCTGGCCACGGCCCTTCGCGGTTGGACCCGAGATCTGGAATCGGCCCTCGACGCGGCCGGCGCCGACCGGGGCGCAGCCTACTCCCTGCGAATCGAGCCCAATGGCAAGACCCAGGTCCGCGCACGCGCCTACGATGGATCGCCCGTGGACCTCGAGTTCCAGACCTTCCCGGTCGCGACGCCGCTGCGGCGTATCGACGTGACGAACGTGGCCCCGGCCACGCGCGGCAGCCGGGTCACGCCCGGCGCAAATCCGGCCTCCGTGGAACCGCTCTGAGCGCAGCGGAGGGGAGCGGGGGCGGGATCCAAACCGCCGAAGATCGGGCCCAGCGGCCAGCTGCTGCCGTCTGCGCCATGATAGACGGTCCCACCGCTCTGAGCGCAGCGGAGGGGAGCGGGGGCGGGATCGAAACCGCCGAAGATCGGGCCCAGCGGCCAGCTGCTGCCGTCTGCGCCATGATAGAAGGTCCCGGTCGACCCAAGAGGGTCCCGACCCACCGGGAATGAGCAGCAGACAACGAGTCAGGCAGCGGCGCCGGAGCGGACCCCAATGCACGAGACCAGCCCCACTCGACCCTCCCGCGGCTCGCCGTCCGAAAACCGCTCGGGCGGCGCGCCGTCCGAGCACTGTCTCGTCCCTCTCTCCGGCTGGGGGAGATCGACCGTAGTCTGGGCCCGGGAGCGATCGGGCGAAGACCTGGAGCAGGTAACGCGCGACGTCGTGCTCTGCCGCGGACTCGGCAGATCCTACGGCGATGCAGCGCTTCCGGCGCGCGAGGGCGAAGCCATTGCCAGCACCATCCGTGCGAATCGGCTGCTGGCCTTCGATCCCGATGCGGGCGTTCTGCGGGCCGAGGCCGGCTTCTCGATCCACGAGTTGGTGCGCTTCTTCCTGCCCCGGGGCTGGTTTGCGCCCGTCAGTCCGGGCACCCAGTTCGTCACCCTCGGAGGCGCAATCGCGGCCGACGTCCACGGCAAGGCCCATCATCAACAAGGCTGCTTCGGGCGTCACCTGCGGAAGCTGCGGATGCGGGTGGGCGACGGTTCGATCGTCGAGTGTTCTCGCGACCAACATCCCGAACTCTTCCGGGCCACCCAGGGCGGGATGGGCCTCACCGGCCATATCCTCGACGCGGAGTTCCAGCTGGAACGGCTTCCCAGTCCCTGGATCGAGCAGGAAGTCGAGATCTGCCCGGACCTCCACACCTTGATGGGGCGCCTGCGGGAGGCGGGCGACGAATGGCCCTTCACCGTCTCCTGGGTCGATGGTTTCGCCCGCGGCCGCAACTTCGGACGCGGCGTGGTGGTCAAGGGCCGCTGGGCGCGCGCGGAGGACGCGCCTCCGACCCCGCCGCCGGAGCGGTTCCGTCCGGCGGTCCCATTCGAGATGCCGAGCGGGTTGCTCAACGAATCGACCGGCCGCCTGTTCTACGAGTTCTACTACCGGATGCAACGCCGGGGCCGGCGCGTGGTCCACCCGGCCCCCTTCTTCTATCCCCTCGATTCGATCCGCCACTGGAACCGCCTCTATGGAAGCCGCGGCTTCACCCAGTATCAGTGCGTACTGCCCGAGGGCGACGACATCGCGGGTGCGCAGCAGATCTTCGAGCAGCTGCAGCGCGAGCACGCGATCCCGTTCCTCGCGGTGGTGAAGGACTTCGGCGCCGAGGGCGAGGGCATGCTTTCGTTTCCCCGCTCCGGCCTGACGCTGGCCCTCGACATTCCGATCGACCGGGATCGCACCCAGGTCATCGTGGACCAGTTGAACGAGCGGGTGATCGCCCACGGCGGGCGCATCTATCTGGCCAAGGATGCCTTCACCCGCGAAGTACACTTCCGAGCCATGGAGCCGCGACTCGCCGACTGGACGCGGGTCCGCGAGAAGTGGGATCCGGAGCATCGGATCCGGAGCGCGCTGGCGGTTCGCCTGCTGGGAGACGAAGCATGAAGGCCGTCCTGCTGGGTGCGACGCGGGGAATGGGACGGGCCCTGGCCCAACAGCTGGCTGCCCGCGGCGAGCAGCTGTTCCTGTTGGGTCGCAGTCCCGACGAACTCGCCGCCAGTGCAAAGGATCTCGAGCTGCGTGGGGCCCAGGGCAGCGTCGGATACGCCGCTTGCGATCTGCTCGAGCCCGACGGATTCGCCGCCGCCCTCGACGCGGCCGATACCGCTCTCGACGGCTTCGATACCGTCGTCGTGACGGCCGGTCTCTTCGGCACCCAGGAGGAACTCGAGGCGGACACCGCTGCCGCCGGCCGGGTCCTGCTCGCCAATTTTACCCATACCGTCATGCTCTGCGAGGAAGCACGCAAGCGCCTGCTCGCCCGTGGCGGCGGCACTCTCTGCGTCTTCAGCTCGGTCGCCGGCGACCGCGGGCGCAAGTCCGTCGTCCTCTACGGCTCGAGCAAGGCGGGCCTCTCCCACTATCTCGAAGGCCTCGATCACCGCTACCGCGAACAGGGCCTGATCACGATCTGCGTAAAGCCCGGCTTCGTGAAAACCGGCATGACCGAGGGGCTCACCCCACCGCCTTTCGCCGGCGAAACCGAAGCCGTGGCCCAGCGGGTGATCCGGGCCCTGGAGCGCGGAACCCCGATGCTCTACGCGCCCGGCATCTGGCGTTGGATCATGCTGGTGATCCAGCACCTGCCACGTCGGGTGATGCGAAGGGTCGGATTCTAGCGGGCCGCGCCCGCGGCCATGACCGGAGCAGAGCGTTCTGCCGCCGCCTCCAACTCCAGCTCTAACTCCAGCTCCAGCTCCAACTCCAACTCCAACTGGAGATAACGACGCCGCAGGTACCACACAAAGCCGCCGATCATGCTGAGCGGCAGGAACGTCAGGAAGGCCGTCGTGAGGATGAAGGCCAACCGGTTCTCATCTTCACGGCCGGCGCTGCAGACCGAACAGGCCTGGCTGAGCTCGGGCGACCAGACAACGAGCATCGCGACTGCAGACAGCCACAAGTTCTTTCGATTCCAGAGCTTGGGATTCAAGAGCCGTAGTTTCCAGTACTTCGTCACAGGTAGACCGTCACGTAGAGAACGGGCCAGACGCCCGCCACGAAATACCAGAATACCTCGGCGGCGGCGAGCAGGCTGGATCTGAGCCGACCCTGTTGGAGCTGCCACCAGACGTAGGTCAGCAGGATCAGGGCGGCCACGGCGTGGAGCGCGTGGACACCGATGATCATGTAGAAGAACGAACCCAGATTGCTCGATGTCAGCGTCAGGCCCTCTTGGATGAGCCTCAGCCACTCGACGCCCTGAAAGATCACGAAGAAGGCACCCAGCGCCATCGAGGCCAGCAGAGGTTTCCGAGCCCCGACGGGATTCTTGCGGAAGCTGCGACGTGCAAGGAACAGCAACACGCCGCTGGCCAGCAGGGCCACTGTGTTGAGGGCCGTCTCTTCGAGCGGAAGCCGAGGTTGATCGGGGGGCGGCCAGACGATGGCCGACGCTTTTACGATGCTGAAGGCGCTGATGAAGCCGGCAAAGAGCATGATCTCCACGACCACGAACAACAACATTCCGAGCACGCTGCTCGGGATCAGCTGCTGCGTGCGCGTCTCGGTGACCACGCGCCTGCGGCCATAGGGTCGAGCGCTCACCACGTCGCGCCTCCCTTCATGGTTGCGGGTGCTGATCGCCAGCGGATCCGCCGCCAGCCGCCCAGGCTTTTTCCTCGGCGACCCAGGCGGGCTTCTCCCAGCCGGAACCCGTGTCGTTCATGACGTCGGGTGCCACGGCGGCGAAGAAGAGAAGCATGAAGACGAGGCACGTCACGACCAGATACGGGATGAACCTCGGTGTGTGATTGATGTGCATGAAGTGCTTGATGACCAGGTAGGCCTTCACGATGGCGACACCAAATGCCGTGACAAGCGTAACGACCCGAATTTCGAACATGGGACCGACGACGCTGACGGCCAGCAGAACCACCAGGATCGCCCAGATCTTCACGTAATTGCCGTGATGTGTGTCGTGAACTTCTTCAGACATGTCGGCTTTCCTATCTGTTCACTTGGCGATGTAGAGGAGCGGAAAGAGGAAGATCCAGACGAGGTCGACGAAATGCCAGTAGAGGCCGATCAACTCGACCCGGTTGAGGTGTTGGTTGCGCTTGGCAGCCTGAGCGACGATCAACATGATGATCGCGCCAGCGATCACGTGGAGCGCGTGGAGCCCGGCCGCCGTGTAGTAGAACGACCAGAAGGTGCTCGACGTGATCGTGTAGCCGTGCGAGATCTCGAAGGTCCACTCGGCAGCCTTGACGCACACGAACGTCAAAGCGCCAAAGGCCGTGATGTACAGCATCTTGGCGGCCTTCTTGCCGTCGCCCGCGTCTGCCGCCTTGTGACCGAGGACGGCCGACAGGCTCGACGACAGCAGGACCAGGGTGTTGAAGGCGCCGACCCACGTGCTGGTATGCGCGGCCTGCTCGGCCCAGTTGCCGTGTGCCAATCGGTGCATGATATAGGAGATCAGCAGGCCGCCGAAGATGACGATTTCCGAGGCGATCACCCACCAGACGGCCAATCGGCCGGTGGGGATCCCCGAAGTACTGCGCCCCGTCGCAATCGGTGTGGCGGACATCGTTCTCCTCGAATTCTCGGCCTAGACCGGCTCGTTCTGCGGCCAGTAGTCGTCTTCGCGGTCGGGGTTGCCGTACTCGTACGGACCCCGATAGACCGTCGGCAGCTCGGCCCAGTTGCCGTGGGGCGGCGGGGACTCGGTCGTCCACTCGAGCGTGGTCGCATTCCACGGGTTCTTTCCCGCCTTCTTTCCCTTGAACATCGAGCTGAAGAAGTTGTAGAGGAAGATCAACTGGGCCCCGAGCATCACCAGCAGCGCCACTGTCGCCAGCACGCGGAGATCCTGGAGGGGCTGGATCGCCAGCTCCGGGAAGTTCGTGTAGTCGTAGATCCGCCGGTGCTGACCGGCCAGTCCCAGGATGAAGAGCGGGATGAAGATGACATTGAACGGGATGACGGTCAGCCAGAAATGGATCTTGCCCAGCGTCTCGTTCATCATCCGTCCGAACATCTTCGGGAACCAATGCGCAATGCCCGCGAACGTTCCGATGATGGCGATCGGATAGAACATGTAGTGGAAGTGGGCCAGCACGAAGTAGGTGTCGTGCAAGTAGATGTCTGCACCGCTCGCGCCCAGGAAGATGCCGGTAACGCCACCGATCAGGAATTCGGCGATGAAGGCCAGCGCCCACAGCATGGGCGTCGTCAGCCGGATCGAGCCCCCGTAGAGCGTCGCGATGTAGACGAATATCATCTCGGCGATCGGGATCGAGATGAGCAGTGTCGTCACCGTGAAAATGTGGGCCATGCGCGGGTCGATGCCGGCAATGAACTGGTGGTGGGCCCAGACGGTGAAGCTCAGCACGCCGGTACCGAAAGCGGTATAGAGCACCGTCTTGTAGGCGAAGAGCTTCTTGCGGGCGAAGACGCAGATCACGTCGGCCGTGATGCCGACGGCCGGCAGCATCACCACGTAGACCTCGGGGTGGCCGAAGAACCAGAAGAGGTGCTGCCAGAGGATGGGATCGCCCCCGCGGTCCGGGTCGTAGAAGGCAGTGCCGACGTTCTGGTCCATGAAGAGCATCATGGCGCCCGCGATCAGCGGCCCCACCGAAACCAGGAAGAGAACGCTGGCGATCACGATCATCCAGACCACCATCGGGATGTCGTAGAACTTCATTCCGGGGGCCCGGGAATTCATGGTGGTCGTGATGAAATTGATGCCGCCCAGCAGGAAGGCGACGAATTCCAGGGCCACGGCCACCAGCCACAGGCTCGAACCCAATGGGGTCTGGCTGTACTCGGCCTTGGCGGAGAGCGGCGGATAGGCGGTCCAGGCGCCTGCGAAGCCACCTCCTTCGACAAAGAGCGAGCCCAGGATCACGACCGCCGACAGCAGGAAGATCTGGTAGCTGAGCCGGTTGACCTTCGGAAAGACCATGTCGTCGCAGCCGATCATGAGCGGGATCAGAAAGTTCCCAAAGGCCGCGAGCAACACCGGCATCGCGACCCAGAAGATCATGATGGTGCCGTGGTTGGTGACGAGCGCGTTGTATTCGGAGGCAGAGACGATTCCGTAGAACGGCACATCCATACCCGGGAAGGCCAGCTGCATGCGGAAGGCGTAGGCCATGAAACCGCCGACGAGCGCCATCAACATGCCCGTGAACAGGTATTGCATGGCGATCATCTTGTGGTCGGTCGACCAGAGATACTTCTGGCCGAAGCTCTGCTCGTGATGCTGTTCGTCGTGAAGTGCCGGAACCGCCGCCTCGGCCATGTCTAATCCTCCACCGCCGGCGTGTCCATCGCGGTGAGGGTGAGCGGGGATTCCTTCGCGAGCCAGGCCGCGTGCGCTTCGGGCGATTCGATGAAGATCCGCGCCCCCATCAAGCCGTGGCCGATGCCACAGATCTCGGCGCATTGGATGCCGTACTCACCGGTCTGGGTCGCTTCGAACCAGCCCGTGATGGTGCGTCCCGGGATGGCGTCCTGCTTCAGCCGGAAGACCGGCACCGAGAAGCTGTGCAGCACGTCAAGGGCTTCGAGCTTGTAGTGGTACAGGGTGTCGACCTTGACGTGCAGCTCGTTCACCTTGGCGATGTCGTCCGCGGTGCCGAGCTTTCCGTCGAGGCCGGGGTGCTCGAAGGTCCAAGCCCACTGCTGACCGATGACGCGCACGGTCTCCTGGGCCGGCGGAAGGTTCTGCTTGACGTCATACCAGACGCGGACCGCACCCACGATGATGAAGACGTCGCAGACGAGCACCAGCAGATGCGGCCAGGTGATCCAACGCTTCTGATGCTTCTCTTCACCCGTGATGTACCGGGTCTTCACACCGTCCTTGGCCCGGAACTTCCAGATCAACCCGAAGAACACGACTTCGGACAGAATGAGCCAGAAACCCACCAACCCGAAGATCAGCGTAAAGAGGTTGTCGATGCTTGACGCGTAGGTCGAAACGGCCGGCACGTAGCTTTCGATCATGATCCGTCCTCAGAGGATGAAGAGGAACACGACGGCGATGAATGCGCCAACTCCCGCCATCGTTATGGCGAAGACTCGCCAAGCCAGTTCGTCGGGTTCGTATGCCTTGCCCATGATCCGTGGGCCTCTACTGCGGGTCGCGCAGGGTCATGACGTGCGCGATCACGTCCTTCATGGCCTGCTCGTCGGGCAGGAAGGCACGCGCCATTCCCGCCATGGCCGAACCGAAGACGTCTCCGGTGCCCGATCCACGAATGCCCGACTTGAACTTCTGGAGGGATTCGTACAGGTACCAGTCACTGGAGGAGCGAAGCGGCGCGCCGCCCTGGGCCTGCATGCCCTCGGCCTTGGGACCGTGACACTGCTGGCAGGTCACGTAGATGGCGGCGCCCTTGCTGGCGTCGCCACCTTCGAGCACCGGCTCGGGCCTCGCGGGCGGCAGGCTCGCCACATAGGCAGCCACGTCGGCGAGGTCCCGGTCCTCACGCAGGGAGAGGGCCATCGGATACATCCGCAGTCCGCCGACATCGTGGGGGTTCTTGCCGCGAATTCCGCTCCGGAACTTCTCGAGCTGAGCCTTCAGGTACCACTCGTCGATGCCGGCAATGGCAGGAGCAAGCGCCATCTGGATGCCGCCGCCGTCGCTGCCGTGGCACTGCCTGCAGAGATCGAACAGCTCCTCGCCGCGCTCGACGTCCGCCTCTGCGCTCGCGGTCAGCGGCGTGAGCAAGGCGACCGGGATCAGGAACACGAAGATGAATCGTCTGATGTCGGTTCTCATCCTCTTTCCTGATTCCCTTCCATGCAGGCGGGCCCGATCCACCCGGATCCGGGGACACGAACGGCCCACCGCGGCCGCAAACCGATTGCCGCCTGATGACGGTTCAGCGTCCTTCACTCGGTCCATGCTTCGGGTGGTTCGAGACCGTCTCCGGCGGCAATTCCCACCGAAATCGCGGCTTGCTGGCGGCACGCGAAATAGCCGATTCCGCCCGGAATCGCAAAGATCACCCCGTCTGCGTGATTTCCGATCCGCGTCGAAGCAGGCGCCGCTGGGGCCATTGCTGTCTACCCCGCCAAGAGCGCGCGCGCCGCTGATCAGCAGCACCGGCCAGGCCCTTGCCTGGGTCGCGCCAGGCCGTGTTCACGAGGAAGTGCCCGCCGTGGCCGAAGGTACCCGGGGTCGCCGTGCCTCCGCAGTCGTCGAGAGTGGGCCGTACGTGCTTCTAAGTGGAAGCCGAGACGCCAGGGAATGTCGGTCTCAAAGGTCCGGTCCACGCTGCCGACCGCATGGGGAAAGGTGGCAGCGCGCACCATCTCCGGCGAGAGCATCCTCCCACCCGGATCTTCGCCTCCATCGAGCAGGGCCCGGTAGAAGCGAACCCCCTGGCCGGCCCGGGAGATGCCGCCCGCCCCCGGCATCAGGGCCGCTTGCGTTTCGGGGTCGAGATCGGCATGGCCCGCTTCGATCAGCTGGAGCAGGGCCACGGCGACGAAGGGCTCCGTCGAGCTCCACAACACATAGCTCGCATCGAGATCCGCATCTTCTCCGACGGCGCTTCGAAAACACGCTCTCTCCGTCCGTCGACGGCGACCTGGATCGATGGCCGGAGTCCTTCGGAAACCTCGACTCAGATGAGATGCCAGCGGCCCGCGATGTAAGCGAACAACCCGGTCATCGCCCACGCCGCCAGGACCAGCCCCGAGACGAGTCCGACGCGACGCTTCGCGAAATCGACTCCGATGGCCCGGCCGCTCGCGACCAGCAGGGCCGTCAACGCCGCCATGGCAGGGATGTGCCGGTCACGCAGGGCGAACAGCACGACCGGCGCGACGAAGGCGGCGAGGCTGGCCAGCATGACGATCAAGACCGGCCAGAGCGTCGACTCGACAACGTAGGGACGGATCCAGCTGTCGAACCCGTTCTGGGACTCACCGGATTTGCCGGCCTCGGGCATTACACTCACTCGATCCGCTTGATGATGTGCCACCCGAACGGGCTGTTCCGAGGGTCATAGGCCGCCATGCCGATCTCGCCGACTTCGAGCGGGAACCCGACGTCACCGAACGCCGCCACCATGGCGTCACGAGCAAACAATCTCTGCGTGGGATCCGGCGCCACGCCACGGTTCGCCAGCTTGTAGATGCCGGGAGCGCTGTCGTCGGTGTTTTCGCGCACCAGGGCATCGAAAGACTCGCCACCCTGGGCACGCTTCAGGACTTCTTCCGCCAACTGCTGGGCCTCGCCGCGACTGCGGGTGATTCCCTTGCCCGGAACGGACCCGGCGAAACCGATCAGGATATGCTGCACCGTGATGACTTCCGGCTCCGCAGATCCTCCGGCGTCACCACCGGAGCCGCAGGCGGCCGTGAACAGGACCGTCGCTGCCATCCAACACGCCAGACGCTTCGACACACGAGACCTCCATTTGAACGATGGGCGCCAACAGATTGCGCGACGAGGGTACACGTCGTGTTCCGGACGGCCATCGGCGCTGCAGCGTTCGGGGCGTTGGAGCGCGCGGCTCGACGCCTCGCTCTGTCGGTCTCCGGCAGCTCGCGAGGGTGTGTTGGCGATCCCTCACTGATCGCGCGTACGCGATCTTTTGCCTGCCAGGATCCGGGCGCCCACGTATAATCGGGCGCCCTGGTGACCGGCCATCCGGTCCAAGCGTCGAAGGGAGACTCTCGAGATGATCCACCGGATTCACTGGATCTCCGCAAGCGTGGGGATCGCGTGCCTCGGGCTGATGGCGACGGGTTGCTCCGACTCGTCCCCGCAACCGGAAGCGGAGGCCGTCGCCATCGAGACGGCGGACGCTGCCGAAGTCGAAACGGTTGCAGCGGTCGAAGTCGCCGCCATCGAAGTGAGGGCAGAGACCCAGGCGCGCATCGACGCATTCACCGCAGACGCGGTGAAGAGCCTGAAGCGCTCGGGCGACTTCCTGGCGGGCCAGCAGCAATACAGCTTCGAAGCCGATGTCTTCTATGACGTACTCCAGCCGAACGGCCAGATGCTCGAGTTCGGCGGCACACGCGACGTGCTGATTCGCCGCCCCGATCGATTGCGGGCGGAAGCAGTCGATCGCGACGGCGACGTGATGCAGCTCTTCTTCGACGGACAGTCGATCCTGATCGACATGCCCAACGAAGACGCCTACATGAAGGCCGAGAAGCCCGGAACCCTGTACGCGGCCCTCGACTATCTGGTGGAGGACCTGGGCGCACCGGCCCCCCTCGAAGATTTCGCGTCCGAGAACTTCGCCGCCGACGCCTTGCGGACGATCGAATCCGGCTACTACGTCGAGCACGTCAGGCTCGATGATCAAGTCTGCGAGCAGCTCGCGTTCCGAACCGACGAGATCGACTTCCAGATCTGGATCCGAGACGGCGAAGAACCGCTCCCGTGCCGGCTGGTGATCACCTACAAGCAGGCGGAGGGGCATCCACAGTTCACAGCGCAGTTCAGCCACTGGGATCTCTCGCCCGAAGTCGACGACGAGATGTTCAGCTTCACGCCTCCCGAGAGCGCCGAACGGCTTCAGATTCAAGCACTCGCAGGTGAGCTTCGCGATCAGATGGAGGGCAAGTGATGTCGGGGAAGATGATTCGTAGCCTGGCTTGCATCGGCATGTTCTTGATGGTCTTCCTACTCGCCGCCGACGTGATGGCACGCGGTCGCGGCGGCGGAGGCGGCGGTCGAGGCGGTGGCGGCATGAGTCGTGGGGGCGGTGGCTTCAGCCGTGGCGGCGGCGGTAGCTTCAGCCGCGGCGGACGCTCCAGTCCGAACTTTTCGCGCAGCGGACCCTCCCGCGGCGGCTCCATCAATCGCGGTGGAAGCTACTCGCGGGCCGGTGGAAGCTACTCACGGCCCGGCGGGGGTGGACTCGGCAGCGGTTCGGGGGGCAGCAACCCGCGGCCCAGCACGCGGCCCAGCACACGGCCCAACACACAGCGCGACGGCATGAACCCCGACAACGTCTCCTCTCGCCAGGACGGCCGTACCGACCGGCAGGGCAATCGTCAGGACGGCGCCACCGATCGGCAGGACAACCGGCTCGACAACCGGGACGACGCGCGCCATGAGGCCCGGGAGCACTACGAGGATCACCACTACAGCTACGGCGAGTACTACGAGGACCGTTGGAAGTACGCCATGGGCGCGTCGCTCACGATGGCCACGTTCCGTGCACTCTCGTGTACGACGACCACCGTGGTGGTCGGAAACGTCACATACTACGGCTGCGGGAGCAGCTGGTACAACCGCGCGTACAGCGGCGGCACCACCACCTACATCGTGGTGAATGCGCCACCGGGCCATTGACTGACGAGGCGGGTCGGTGTGAACGGCTTTCGAAACGGGGAGCGCGTCGCCAACGCGCTCCCCGTCCTGGTTCTGGTGGTCGTCGCACTGAGCCAGCTGCTGCTGGCGCGAACCCAGGCGCTGAGCGCCTGGTCGGGTGGCGGCTTCGGCATGTTCTCGACGCTCGATCACGCCAGCCAGCGCCACCTCCACGCGTTCGTGGTTCGGCCCGGGCTGCGCCGCGAAGTGGTGGCGCCACCCGCGTTGGCGGAAGAAGTTGCCCGCGCGTTGACGCTTCCAACCGAGGCGCGGCTGCGAAGCCTCGCCGTCGCGCTGGCCAACACCCCGACGCCCGACCACGGCCCGCCGACGGGCCTGCAGATCCAGGTCTGGAACACCCGCTTCGACCCGGCGACGCTGACTCCAGCGAGCCACATCCTGCGAGAGTTCCTGCTGCCGCTGGATGAGGAAAAATGACGTGTCCGGCCCGTGGCAGCGATGGCCCGAACTGGACCCCTTGGACCTCGTCCTCAGGCTGACACTCCTCGACCTCGTGCTGCGACCGGTCGGCGACTGGGCGCTGCGGTTTCCGATCCTCGGCCTGGCGGCCGCCGGCCTGCTGCTCCCGGCCTTCCTGCGTCGGCGCGAACTCTGGGCCGCGCTGGCCCTGCTGACCGGCCTTCGCGTCGCGCTCAGCTGGCCGCTTCCCGATAATCACGCGTACCTGCTCTGCTACTGGTGCCTCGCCATCGCCTTGTCGCGTTTCGCCAGGGACGGCGGACGTGTCCTGGCGATCAACGGGCGTTGGCTCCTCGCCCTGCTATTCGGTTTCGCAACGCTCTGGAAGCTGCTCTCGCCGGACTTCGCCGACGCGACCTTCTTTCGCGTGACATTGCTGCTCGACCCCCGCTTCGAAGGCTTCACGCGTCTCGTCGGCGGCCTGTCCATCGAGCAGATCGATGCGGCGCGCGCTGCTCTCGAACGACACGCCGACGGCGGATGGCTCGCGCCCGTGGCGGCGACGCGGCCCTCGGCGCGATTCGAGGTCCTCGCCCGGGCAACGACGCTCTGGACTGTCGCGATCGAAGCCGCCGTGACGATCGCCTTCTGCTGGCCAAAGGATCGCGGCCCGTCGAGGCTTCGCGACCCGCTGCTCATCGCATTCTGCGTGACCACCTATGCCGTCGCCACGGTCGATGGCTTCGGCTGGCTCCTGATCGCGATGGGCCTGGCCCAGTGTGCGGCGGAACAGACGCGGACGCGCGTTGCCTACCTCGCAACGTATGCCCTGATCCTCTTCTACCGCGAGGTCGATTGGATCGAGCGGCTCGCGAACCTGGTGGATCGCACCTAGCCATCGCCTATGCTCGCTCCCCCAGAACACCCCCACGAATGGAGAACCGATCATGTCCGATTCGGAACGACGCAAGCGCGGCGAGGCAACGATCAAGGACGTCTACGCGGGCGACGTCGTCGTTCCGCCCGAGGGCGCGATGCCGTTCGCCGACATCATGCTGGAAACGCTCTTCGCCGAGGTCTGGACGCGTGAAGTCCTCTCGATGCGCGACCGTCGGTTGTTGTTGCTCGGCGCCATCGCCGCGCTCGGCGAGCAGACGACCTTCGGGATCCAGGCCAAGGCCGCCATCAAGAAGCAGGAGCTCACGCCCGAGCAGCTGCGAGAGGTGGCGGTCTTCCTCGTCCACTATGTCGGCTATCCGCGCGGCGCGAGCCTGATCGGACCGATCGAAAAGGCGATCCAGGAAGCAGAGGCGAGCTGACCCATCCCCGCGGGTCCGATACCAGGGAATTCACCCGCAGCGAGTGGCTTTCGCACTTGTTGTGATCCAGCTCACGGACATTGGCACAACGGAAGGCAGTAGAATCCTGCCCGCCGCCGGAGCCCACGTCCCGGTGAGCGGATTCAACTCAAATCATGGAGGGGTTCCCGATGCTTCGAATCATCGCAATCAGCTTGCTTCTCATCACGATCGGATGTTCACAGGGCGACCCGGCGCCCGCAGTGAGCGCGTCACCCGATGCCGCAACCGAGTTGGCGACAGCAGCGACAGCCACGCCCGAAAACGCAGCCGCCGAGTCGAACGACTCGGCGGCCACCCCGCCGGCCAGCGTCCAGGGCTGCCTCGATCTCGTGAGTCAGGCGCGCTTCGCCGAGGCGATCGTGCCGTGCACATTGGCGATTGAGCAGGCGCCGGAGAATCAGGAAGTCTCCGCGGCTCTGGAAACGGCCAAGTCGGAGGCCGCGGCGGCCAGCCAGCAAGCCGCGGTAGACGCAACGTCGGCTGCCCAGAAAGCGGCTGACGCTCCGACCCAGGAAATCAGTGAGGGGATGGGGAAGGCGATCCAGTAGGCAGCTCGCGACCCGTCAGAAGTCGGTTTCCGACGGGTCGCGAGGCTCGATTCCCTAGGCTTCGGCCGGCTCTCGGGCGTCTGCAGGTTGGCTGGCAGGATCCGCTTCGGTGTCGGTACCGACAGCCTCGTTCTGGGCCGGCACCGCCCGCTTGAGACCCTTCGCCTCATAGACGGCCTGGGCCACGGTCTCGCGTACGTCCGGGTTCTCGATCAGGAAGCGGCGTGCATTCTCCCGACCCTGACCGATGCGATCCTCGCCGTAGGAGTACCAGGCACCGCTCTTCTCGATGATGCCCGTCTCGACGCCCAGATCGAGCAGATCGCCTTCGAAGCTGATCCCCTGGTTGTAGAGAATGTCGAACTCGGCCTGACGGAAGGGCGGGGCCACCTTGTTCTTCACCACCTTGACCCGCGTGCGGTTGCCGACCACCTCGTCGCCGTCCTTGAGCGCCCCGATGCGACGCACGTCGAGGCGCATCGAGCTGTAGAACTTGAGCGCGTTGCCGCCCGTCGTCGTTTCGGGATTGCCGAACATGACGCCGATCTTCATGCGGATCTGGTTGATGAAGATCACGGTCGCGCGCGACTTGGAGACCGTGGCCGTGAGCTTGCGCAGGGCCTGACTCATCAGGCGCGCCTGGAGTCCCAGGTGGTGGTCGCCCATCTGGCCCTCGATCTCGGCCCGCGGCGTGAGCGCGGCCACCGAGTCCACGACCACCAGGGCGATGGCACCCGAACGCAGCAGCACGTCCACGATCTCGAGAGCCTGCTCGCCCGTATCCGGCTGGGAGATCAGCATATCTTCTACCTTGATGCCCAGCCGACGGGCATAGCCGACGTCCAGGGCGTGCTCGGCGTCGATGAAGGCCGCCACACCGTCCAGGCGCTGCACCTCGGCCACCGCGTGCAAGGCCAGGGTCGTCTTGCCGCTCGACTCCGGCCCGTAGATCTCGACGACTCGGCCGCGCGGATAGCCGCCGATCCCGAGCGCCAGGTCGAGACTGATCGAGCCGCTCGAAAACGACTCCACATCGCGGTTGATAGCTTCATCCGTCATGGTGAGAATCGCACCCTTGCCGAATTGCTTCTCGATGGTCGCAACCGCCAGGGCGATCGCCTTCTCTTTGTGACCCTCGGCGCTTCCGTTGTTACCGCCGTTGCTCCGACCGTTGCTCCGACTCTTTCCACTGGCTGCCATGTTCCTGTCTCCTTCTTCTTCGATCCTTGCGAATCATTTTCAAGTTTTCGTCGACTCTTTCTCGGCTCAGCCGAGTCAGGGGTGATCGTCTCCACTCGAATTCGAACGTCCCCCCGGTTTCCCGAGTTGCATCCGTTCGAGCGGTGTGTATTTGGCTCCGTCCCGACCGAGGACACTTTGGAAGAGCACCGTGTCAGACACGGTCACAGCCGTTCCGGCCGGTACGGAAAAGTCCCCGGTCTCGGGCCCGCGACGTCCCCGCAGGCGTCCCAGCGTCAGGTGGGCGCGGAAACGACGTTCTTCGGGCTCGAAGCCCACGGCACGGGTGCCACGCTCCACCGCTGCGGCCAGCGCTTCGAGCGGCGCCAAGGGACCGACCTCGAGCGCGACCACCCGCGGCCGCTGCGCCGAGGGAAAGAGCTGGACTGCGCCGAGCAGCATCTCGAACGGCACGATCGACTCGAGCTCTGCGCTGACCTGCCGGGCCAGGGGCGCAACCTGCTCGGGTCCCAAGTTACCGAGGAACCGCAACGTCATGTGGAGCGCCTCCGCACGAACCCAGCGGACTTCGTCAGCCAGCACCTGCTCGCGCAAGGCAGCCAGGACTGCGGAGACGGCCGTGCGCACCGCCGAATCGAGATCGATTGCAATAAACGCGCGGATGCCATCACTCAACTCCGCCCTCCAGGAGTTTGCCGCCTCGGCAAACTCCAAGGCGCGCCTCGCGCCCCCCGTCACCCAACTCCGCCCTCCAGGAGTTTGCCGCCTCGGCAAACTCCAAGGCGCGCCTCGCGCCCCCCGTCACCCAACTCCCCCTTCCGGGAGTTTCCCGCTTCGGGAAACTCCAACGCGCGCCTCGCGCGCCCGCAGCAGCGTCGGGGCGAGCAGCTCGACGCCGAGCACCGCGCGGCGTACCCAGTCGAGGGCCGCCTGAGCCGTGAGGCGCCGGTGGCGTTCACGGTCCAGGGGAAAGACGAAGTGTTCGGCGTGGGTTCCCTCGGGACCGGCCAGCGCCATGTGGACCAACCCCACGGGCTTCTCGTCCGTGCCTCCCCCAGGCCCCGAGATTCCCGTGGTCGACACCGCGTAGGTCGCCCCGAAGCGTTCGCGCGCAGCTTCGGCCATGGCTCGGGCCACCGGTTCGGAGACCGCGCCGTGCTCGGCCAGCAGCTCCGCGGAAACGCCCAACAGCGCCTGCTTGGCCTGGTTCGAATAGGCGACCACGCCGCCCAGGAAGTAGTCGGACGACCCCGGCACTTCGGTGACGAGCTCGGCGATGAGGCCGCCGGTGCACGACTCCGCAACGGCTAGCGTAAGCCCCGTCTCGCCCAGCAGACGACCCACCACCATGGGGAGGCTGTCCTCGCCTTCTCCGTAGATGATGGCGCCGAGCCGCTCGCGGATCTCGTCACAAACCCGGTCGAGCTTGGCCTCGGCCTCCGCCTCGCTGGCGCCGCGCGCGACCGGCCTCAGGTAGTTGTCGGGGAACGAGGTACGGAATCCGAGGCTCACATCCCCCTCCGACGCCACGTCCTTGAGCTGGTCGTCGAGCATCGATTCGCCGGTTCCGAAGGTGCGCAGCAAGCGAGCGCGAACCACCGTTCCCCCCGCCTGACCTCGGGCCGCGATCCGCGGAAGCACCTGCTCATCCATCATCTTGTAGAGCTCGCGGGGCACCCCGGGCATGCAGAAGACGAGGGTCCCCTGCTCTTCGATCAGGCAACCGGGCGCCGTGCCGATCGGGTTGTCGAGCACGTCGGTGCCGTCGGGAAACCAAGCCTGGCTGGCATTGTTCTCGGTCATTTCCCGGCCGAGCCGCTGGAAGAAGCTGTGGATCTTGGCGAGCGAATCCTCGTCGAGAACGAGCTTCCGCCCGAAGCTGCTGGCCAACACCTGGATCGTGAGGTCGTCGCGGGTCGGGCCCAGCCCTCCCGAGACGAGCACGATGTCGGCCCGTCCGACGGCGCGCAGGAAGGCGTCGGTCATCTGCTCGGGATCGTCGCGCACGGATGTGTGCCAATCGGTCTCGACGTCCAGTGAGAGCAGGCGATCCGAGAGGAAGGACTTGTTCGAGTCGACGATCTCACCGCGGAGCAGCTCGTCGCCGATCGTGAGAATCTCGGCCTTCATGCCAACACCCACAGCAGCACTGCCGTCAGCCCCGCACCGAAGATCCCGGCGACCACGTCGTCCAGCATGACGCCGGCGCCCCCTTTGAAATTGCGCTCGGCCCAGAGCACCGGTCCCGGCTTCCAGATGTCGAAGCCGCGGAAGATGAAGAAGCCAACCGCGAGCCACAGCGGATCCCAGGAGCGGCCCAGCAGCGCGAGCGGCATCAGTGTGATCCATTGGCCGACGACTTCGTCGACCACGATGCGGCCATCGTCCTTCGTCTGGTAGACGCGCTCGGCCTCGTCAGCCGCCCAGATACCGACCGACAGCAGGGCCAGCGTGGTCAACAGCAGCAACCCCAGCCCCAGGCCCGATACGAACGGGAAGAGCACGACCCCGACAGCGGATCCGAAGGTCCCGGGCGCCACCGGCGCGAAGCCCACCCCCCCCGCCGTGGCCAGGAAGAGGGCCACGCGGTTCGGCGGCGAATGTGTTTCCTGAACGTTCTCAGGAGTTTCGATGACCGCCTCGGTCGGGATCGCGGTTGGAGGAGGAGCCGCGGCAAGCAACTGACGCCTCGGCAGGGGGGCCGGGCGCCACAGTGCAGAGTAGACGCCGCCGGCTTCGAACGCCAATGGATCGGAGGCGAAAGAAACAAGAAAATGGAGCCGGAAGCCCGCGGAATTCCGAAGTTTCCCGCGCAAGCTCTCGGGCGCGTTGGCGAATCCTCGGGGACGCCCGACCGCGTCGGCCAGCGCGCAGCCTCTGGTCCTGACGCCGCGCGCTGGAGCTTCGACAGCTGGGCTACCTGGAGTAGCCTTCTTCCCCCATGAACGAGGCGGCGGCAAGCGAGTCTCCGGCGGGTCCCGTCATCGGTCTCGACTTTGGCGGACGTCGGATCGGTCTGGCGGTCTCGGACGAAGCCGGCGGCTTGGCGTTTCCGGCCGGCATCCTGGACCGCCGTGATCTGGCCCGTGACCTGGAGGCATTGTGCCAGCTGGCCCGCGAGCGCGGCGCCATCCGCTTCGTGATGGGGCTGCCGCTGCACATGGACGGGCGCCCGGGACCCGAAGCCGCCGCGGCCCGAAAATTCGCGGCCGCGCTGGAGCAAGCCACCTCGCTGCCCGTGGAGTGGATCGACGAGCGCTGGACCACGCTCGAAGCCCGACGCATCCAGCAGGAGATGGCTGCCACCCGCAGCCGCCGCGCCGAACCCGTCGACGACGCCGCGGCCGCGATCATTCTCAGGACGTGGCTCGAGCGCGAGCGAAACCGGGAGCCCGGAGAGTCGCGTTGAAATACTGGCCCTTCGCGCTCGGCGGAGCCGGGCTCGTGCTCGTCCTGCTGCTCGTCTTCGGCCTGATGTGGGGCCAGCGCGCCCTCGCACCGGCCGATCCGGCAGGTGAGTCCGTTCTCTTCGAGGTTTCGCCGGGCGAATCCCTGGGCTCCATCGCGCTTCGACTGGAACGCGAAGGCGTGGTTCGCAACGCGCGCGCCGTCGTGTGGCTCGCGCGCTGGCAAGAGCTGGCGGGCTCGCTCCAGACCGGAGAGTTTCGTCTCTCGCCCGCGGACACTCCCGATCAGATCCTTGCGAGGATCTCAGAGGGGCGCGTCGAGACCTACGAGGTCTCGCTGCCCGAGGGCTTCACGCTCGGTCAGATTGCCGAACGTCTCGACGCGGCCGGCCTGGTCGACGCCGCCGAGTTCACACGGGTGGCCCGCGACCCGGAGACGGCAGCCCGGCTCGGTGTCGAGGGCGACACCCTCGAGGGCTATCTCTTCCCGGAAACCTACCGGCTGCCGAAGGGGATGACGGCCGAGGAGGTCGCCGAGGTCCTGGTCGAGCAACTCCTCGTGATCTGGCGGGAGATCGAGCCGAAGGCGAAGGCCATCGACTTCTCCATGAAGGAGACCGTCACGCTGGCCTCCATCATCGAGAAGGAAACGGGCGCCGCCAAGGAGCGGCCCATCATCGCGTCGGTTTTCCACAACCGTCTGCGTCGTGGCATGCGTCTGGAAACCGACCCGACCGTGATCTACGGCATCCCGGACTTCGACGGCAATCTGAAGCGCCGCCATCTCGAGGACGAAACCAACTCCTACAACACCTACCGGATCTTCGGCCTGCCCCCCGGACCGATCGCGAGCCCGGGCGCCGACGCTCTGCGCGCGGTAGTCGATCCGGCGGAGACCGACTATCTCTACTTCGTCTCGAAAAACGACGGAACCCACGTCTTTTCGAGCCGCTACACCGACCACGAAGACGCGGTGGATCGCTACCAAAGGAGACGCTCGCGATGACCGACCCCCGACAGTTCTATACCGAGCGGGTGCCACAGCAGTTCAATGCCGCGCTGAAAGACCAAGAAGCGCTCGGCGACGTGGGCCGGCGCGTGCTCGACGACATGAAGGCCGTCAACGCAACGATCCGGGTGGAGGTGGCGGGGGAATCCTTCTTTCTCAACATCGCCCAGGGGCACATGACGTCGGGCAACACTCCCGACCATCCGCCGTTTCTGACGCTGGTCCAGGATCGGGCTGCCTTCGAACGTCTGGCGGCCGAAGCCGGCGATTCCGCGATGGCTCTGCTCGGCGGGCTGACCGGACTGGCCGGCGAGATGAGGCTCACCCGTACGCGTATCGACAACCTCGGCATGGCCAAGGGCTCGATCCGCTTCGAGGTCGAGGGCGACAACGGCTTCAGCCTGATCACCCACTTCGGCGATGATCCGATTCCCGATCAGCCCGACGCCTCGATCACGGTAGCCGCCGACGTCTACCAGAAGCTGCGGGCCGGCAACGTCGACCCGCCCCAGGCGTTCCTCGACGGCAAGATCAAGGTCGACGGCGACATGCAGCTGACCATGCAGTTCGCGCTGGCGGCGGTGGCTCCGGACTGATCCAGAAAGCGAAAAACCGACGAGGCGTCCACCTCGCCGGCTTTCGTCTGGCTCGACTCTGGAAATCGGTCGCTCCCTAGGAAAGTGCGACCTTCTTGAGCAACGGAAGGTCGTCCAACGCGCGTCCCGCGCCGTGAACCACCGCAGTAAACGGGTCGTCGCTGCGCAGGATCGGAAGCTTCATCTCCTGGCGCAGTACGGAATCCAGGTCTCGCAGCAGCGATCCGCCGCCGACCAACATGATGCCGCGGTCAATGATGTCGGCGGCCAGCTCGGGCGGCGTCTTCTCGAGGGTCAGGTGCACGGCCTCGATGATGGCGTGGATCGGCTCGATCAAGGCCTCGCGGATCTCGTCGCTCGTGGCCACGACGACCTTCGGAATGCCGGCCACCAGGTCGCGGCCCTTGACCTCCATGCTCTCGGACTTCGCGTTGGGCGATGCGGTCCCGATCGTGATCTTGATCAACTCGGCGGTCCGCTCGCCTATGAGCATGTTGTACTTGCGCTTCACGTAGTTGATGATCGCGTCGTCGAGCTTGTCGCCACCGACGCGAATCGAGCGCGAGGTAACCACACCCGACAGCGAGATGACGGCGACGTCGGTGGTGCCACCACCGATATCAACCACCATGTTTCCGGTGGGGGCCGTGACGTCGAGCCCAGCGCCGATGGCGGCCGCCATCGGCTCTTCGATCAGATAGACCTCGCGCGCACCCGCGGAGAGCGCGGACTCGCGAACGGCGCGCTTCTCCACGCTGGTGATGCACGGCGGAACACAGATCACGATGCGCGGTCGCACCAGCTTGCGGCGGCTGTGTGCGCGCATGATGAAATAGCGAAGCATGGCTTCCGTGATCTCGAAGTCGGCGATCACACCATCCTTGATGGGACGAATCGCGCGAATTCCGCTCGGTGTTCGGCCGAGCATTGCCTTGGCCTCGTGGCCGACGGCCAGCACCTTTTCGCCGCGTCCGCCCGGCTCCTGGACCACCGCCACCACCGACGGCTCAGAGCAGACGAGCCCCTTGCCGCGCACATAGACCAACGTATTGGCCGTACCAAGATCGATGGCCAGATCGTGCGAGAACGCGCCTGCGATCGAATCAAAGATCATCCTGGCCAGGTCCCTCGAATGGGGGGGGCTTCCTACATGCTCTTCGGTAAGAGGCGGCAACAATTGAGGGGAAGCTGGTCATTTCGTTGAGGCGCCGCCCGCCAGCAGGGCGCCTACGATTCCAGCCAGGCGGCTCCCGGGCGCCGTTGAGGCGCAGCCTCAGCATCGAACTCGCAGCTCCAGCCCAGATGCGGGCGCTGGGGCATTCGGGCGCCGAGTGCAAGCGGGGCCGGTGGCGGTCTAGCGGGGCTCTGGGGGCGTCGGGGTGGGGCCCTGGCTGACCAGCTGCTGGAGTTCAGCGATGGAGGATCTGACGCGGTCCAGATGCTGCTCATGGGCGTCCAGAGACTGCTGGGTCGCATCCAGCTCCACCGTGAGCGCGGTCACCTCCACCCGAAGCTCGGCGGCCTGACGGCTCTGGAGCCCCAACCCCAGCAGGGCGACGGCCAGCAGTCCAGCCAGGGCCCAGGCCAGTAGATTGCGGTCGCGGGAATCGCGCTCGGCGATCGAGGCAGAGGCCTCGGCCTCGGAGCCGCCGTGGATCACTTCGAGCTGCGGGGGGGCGTTGGACATGGTCAGCTCTGGATGACGAGCTTGGAGAGACTGGTCTTTCGTAGGTTCGTCTTCTGGATGGTGCGAACCAGCTCGGCCACCTTCTCGATGTCTGTCTCGAACGGATTGTTGCAGATCACCCGGACGTTGAGCAGATTGCCCAGCCGGATGTTCGACCAGTCGAGGTCGTACTGGATCGAGTTCTCTCGGGCGAGCTTGATGAACTCGCCGCGCATCCGCGCGCGGGTGTCCGAGGGCGGCTCGGTCTTGGCCTTGATGATCTCTGCATCGTTCAAGAGCCGCTCCACCGAACCTTTGCGCTCGAGCAGGTAGTAGAGGCCTCGGTTCATGCGCAGATCGTGGTACTGGAGGTCGAGCATGAAGACTCGTGGGTCATTCCAGGTGATGTCCCGCGCGTCCACGTAGCTCTGGATCATCTTGCGCTTGATCACCCAGTCGATCTGCTGATCGAGCTTGCTGATGTCGGTGTCGAGAGCATCGAGCACGTACTGCCACATCTCAATCGCGGTCCGAAGCTCATCGGAGACTGGATACTGTTCGCTGTATTTCTGGGCCATCTCGCAGTACTCGCGCTGGATCTGGATGGGCGAATACTCGCGACCGTTGTCCAGGCGCATCTTGCGCTTGCAGGTGGTGTCGTACGAGATGTCCTTGATCGCCTTGACCGGGTTGCGCAGCGTGAAGTCCCGATTGATGTAGTTGTCCTCGATCATCTGGAGGACCACGGCGCAGGTTCCGACCTTCAGAAAGTTCGTGTACTCCGACATGTTGGAGTCACCCACGATCACGTGCAGGCGGCGGTACTTCTCGCGATCCGCGTGCGGCTCGTCGCGGGTGTTGATGATCGACCGGTCGTTGGTCGTCGTCCCGGAGATCTTCTGGTAGATGTGCTGAGCTCGCTGGCTGATGCAGTAGTGCACGCCATCCTGGGTCTGGAAGACCTTGCCCGCGCCAATGTAGATCTGACGGGTGACGAGGAACGGGATCAGTTGCTCGGCGAGGTAGTAGAAGTCGACGTCGCGATCCACGAGGTAATTCTCGTGGCAGCCATAGCTGTTGCCGACGAAGTCGGTGTTGTTCTTGAAGATCGAGAGCTTCCCGGCGATGCGCTCTTCCCGAATCTTCTCCTCGGCGTAGATCTGGAGTTCTTCGAGGACCCGCTCACCGGCCTTGTCATAGAGGATCACGTCCCGCGGAGACGCGCACTCGGGCGTGGCGTACTCCGGGTGGCAGCCGGTGTCCTGGTAGAAGCGGGCACCGTTCTCGAGGAATACGTTGAGGAAATGTTCCGTTGTGATCAGCTTCTCGAAGAGGAAGCGGATCGCCTTTTCGACAGGCAGCGTCTTCCGCCCTTCGGGCGTGAAGATGATGCCGTATTCCGTCTCGATGCCGTAGATCCGCTTCTGCACGGTGGCTCCGCCTCGGCTCGGAAGGTCCTGTTAGTCGCTTCCCAGGGATTCCCTGAGTTCATCGGTGGAAAGCCGAGTGAACTTGCGTCCCGGTCGATTTCGATCCAGGACACAAACTTCGAGGTTTTCCGGCGATACTTGCGGCTGGCCATCCGATGCCCGCTGCAGCGCCCGTCGGCCGAGCTGAAGGGCATCCCCCAGGGACATATCTGCCCGGTAGTCACCGCGGAGCATCTCGTTGAGGTCGTCAGCGGCCCCTCCGATGACGCAGTAGCCCTGGTGATCGCTGATGCTCCCGTCGAACTGGATCCGATAGATCGCGTTCCGCTCGTGTCCGGCCAAGCTGGTTTCGCCCACCTCGGCCACGATCACCTCGACCTCCAGCGGCTTCATTTCCCGGGTGAATACATCACCGATGGCCTGGGAATAGGCATTGGCAAGGGCTTTTCCCCGCACGTCCTCACGGCTGTAGGAGTAGCCCTTGGTGTCGGCGTAGCGCACACCGATCTTCCGCAGCTGGTCGAACTCACTGAACTTGCCCACCCCAGCGAAAGCAATCCGGTCGTAGATCTCGCCGATCTTCGAGAGCGACGACGTGTTCTCGGCCATCAGCACCACGCCATCCTGAAATTCGAGGGTCACGCTGGACTTGCCGCGGCTGACTCCCTTGCGGGCATACTCGGCCTTGTCCTGCATGACCTGCTCGGGGGAGACGTAGAAGGGCATGTTCATGATCCACCCCCGATGATGGCGCGATAGATCGTTTCGATTTCAGAATCGGTCGCACGTTCGACACCGCCCTCAGTGCAGAAATCCACGATGGGATAAATCCCGCGCTGCAGGTCGACACCGCCCGTGGCGCGGTCCTCATCGGCCGCATCGGTCAGAGCCTGGATCGCGATTTTCAGGCCCGTTTCCTTCGCGATGTCGTGGGAATGGCTCTTCTTCAGCGACTCTCGAGCATAGAGACCGCCCGAACCCGTAGCTTCGAACTCGGCCTCTTCGTAGCGGCCGCCAGTCACATCGAACTTCCAGAGACGACCGGTCTGGCGTCGCAGGTCGAAACCCGCGAACAGCGGTATCACCACCAGACCCTGCATGGCGGCAGGCAGGTTCTGGCGGATCATCTGCGAGAGCTTGTTGGCCTTGCCGTCGAGCTCCAAGGCCTCGCCTTCGATCTTCTCGTAGTGTTCGAGCTCGATGCGCATGATTCGCGCCATTTCGATGGCGGGCCCCGCCGCCCCGGCAATCGCCATCAACGAGTGCGAGTCGGTCGCGAAGACCTTCTCGATGTCACGAGAGGCGACCCGGTTGCCCTCGGTGGCGAGACGGTCTCCGGCGACGATCACTCCGTCGCTGTACTTCAAGGCGAGGACCGTGGTTCCGTGAGGCAGCTTGCTCGAATCGAAGTGAACGGCTAGACGGCTCCAGTCTGGCACAAGCTGGGGGTGGTCGACGGCCAGGTGCTCCGAAAAACTGGAACCCTGGTATTTCCCACCGATCTGCAAAGGCAACTTCCCTTCCGTGTAGTGCGAAGCGCGCTGGCGTTGAGCGCGGTGTCGCGCTCGCTGAGTTCCTACTGGCCACCACGCTGGACGTAGTTCTTCACGAATTCCTCGGCGTTCTCTTCGAGGACCTCGTCGATCTCCTCCACCAAGGCGTCCATCTCTTCTTTGAGCTGTTCACCCTTCTTCGCGAGCTTCTGGGCGCCATCGGAGCCGTCCTTCCCGTCTCCGTCGCCCCCCTTCTTGGGCTGCTGCTTCTGGGTCTGGGTCGACTCGGCAGCCATGATCATGGGCAGATCGGAGGGATCTTGACTGTGGCTTCGATGCTTGTGCGGTTGGGTCGGTATCTTCATGACTCTCTCTCGGCGATGGGTCAGAGACTGAGGTTCTTGACGAGTTCAGCAGCGGTTTTCGAACGATCGAGCAGATCCTCCACATGGGCTTTCGAACCCCTGAGTGGCTCCGGCATTTGAATGCGCTTGATGGTCTCTTCATCGACGCTGAACGAGATCGAATCCCAGTTCACGCCGAAGACGGCGGAGCCGTATCGCCTCAAGCACTCTCCACGGAAATAGGCTCTCGTATCCTCCGGCGGCTTGTGGACCGCGACCAGGATCTCATCGTCCGTCACCATCCGTTCGGCCAGTCCCTGCCTCTCAAGGATATAGTATAGGCCCTTGTCCGGCCGCAGGTCGTGGTACTGCAGATCCAGCATATGCACCTGGGAAGCCTCCCAGCCCAGGGACTTACGCTCCATGAATCCATCGATCAGGGCCTTCTTCATGACCCAGTCGATCTGCCGGTCGAGCTCCATCGGATCGCGCTCGAGGCAGTCGAGCACGTAGGCCCACTTCTCGAGGATGTCCTTGGTCTCGGCGGTGTCGGTGTTCCCAACGTACTGCTGCGCCATCTCCAGGTATTCGGCCTGGAGCTGCACGGCGGTCAGGCGCCTGCCGTCCTCGAGCTGGATCTCCCGCTTGCACGTCGGGTCGTGGGAGACCTCCTTGATCGCCAGCACCGGATCGCGCAGCGACAGGCTGCGCTTGATGGCCCCATCCTCGATCATGGACAACACAAGAACCGTCACGCCCGTTCGCAGGTAGATCGTGTACTCGGACAGGTTCGCGTCACCGACGATCACGTGAAGCCGCCGGTACTTCTCCCGATCCGCGTGGGGCTCGTCCCGGGTATTGATGATTGGGCGCTTGACCATCGTGTCGAGGGCGACCTCGGTTTCGAAGAAGTCGGCCCGTTGGGAGATCTGAAAGTCGCAGGGCTGATTGCAATTCTCACTGCCCACCTTGCCTGCGCCGCAGTAGATCTGGCGCGTGACGAAGAAAGGCAGCAGGTGCTCGACCACCTGCTTGAACGGCGTGCGGCGGTCCATGAGGAAATTTTCGTGGGCGCCGTAGCTGTTGCCCTTGCGGTCGCTGTTGTTCTTGTAGAGCAGCATCTGGGTGCCCTCCGGCAGGAGCGCGTTGGCCTCGCGCCGGCTGGCTTCCAGGATCCGTTCGCCCGCTTTCTCGTGGATGACAAGATCGCGGGCGTTGGTCACCTCGGGTGAGGAGTACTCAGGGTGCGCATGATCGACGTAGAATCGGGCGCCGTTGATCAGCGTCTTGTTGCGCGCGATGTTCTCCTGCTGGTTGGGCGTGTACTTCTCCCCGTCCACCTGGAAGCCTCGCGCATCCGCCAGCGGATTTTCCTGATCGTAGTCCCAGAGAATCTCGCCGGTCGGGTCCTCGTGATAGGCGTTGACCAGCAGGACGCAGCTCGAGATGGGATCGAAGTCGGGATCACCCCTGACGGTGATCCCATACTCGATTTCCGTCCCCATCACCTTCGGTATGGCCATTCCATCTCCTGCGCATCGTTCGCGCGGCTAGAGATACTGGCCCGAGGAGACGTTCTCAATCGACCGTTCCGTGCGGCTGAGATTGGTGATCAAGGTGCGTACGTTGATGATGCGCTCGCCCTTCCGACCCGAGATCCGAGCCCAGTCGTCGGGGTTGGTGGTATTGGGCAGATCCTCGTTCTCCTTGAACTCATCGTTCACCGCCTGCATGAGGTCCTCAGTCCGGATCCCGCGCTCATCATGATCGATGGTGCGCTTGACGGCCATCTTCTTGGCGCGCGCCACGATGTTCTCGATCATCGCGCCACTGCAGAAGTCCTTGAAATAGAAAATCTCACGATCTCCCTTGGCGTACGTCACCTCGAGGAATTTGTTTTCATCGTCCGTTCGGTACATGCGCTCGATCGTGTCTTCGATCATCCGCTTGGCGATCACCTCGGGATCGTCTCCATACTTGGCTCGGGCCTCGGCGTGGAACGGCAGGTCCGCAACCAGGTACTTGGAGAAGATCTCGCGGGCGGCGTCCTGATCCGGGCGGTTCACCTTGATCTTGAGATCCAGACGTCCGGGCCGCAGCACGGCGGGGTCGATCAGATCCTGCCGGTTGCTGGCGCCGATCACGATCACGTTGTTCAGCGACTCGACACCGTCGATCTCCGCCAGGAACTGGGCCACCACCGTGGCCTCCATGTCCGAGGAGATGCCGGATCCGCGCATGCGGAACAGCGAATCCATCTCGTCGAAGAAGATCACGACGGGAACGTCCTCACTGGCCTTCTCACGGGCCTTCTTGAAGACCTCGCGCAGCTTGTGCTCCGTCTCCCCGACGTACTTGTTCAGAAGCTCGGGCCCCTTCACGTTGAGGAAGTACGCAATGGTCTCCTTCCCCGTACGCTCCTTGATGCTCTTGGCCAGGCTGTTGGCCACGGCCTTGGCGATGAGCGTCTTGCCGCAGCCCGGGGGGCCATAGAGCAAAATGCCCTTGGGCGGCCGAAGCTTGTGCTCCCGGAACACCTCCGGGTAGATGTAGGGAAGTTCGACCGAGTCGCGCAGGACCTCGATCTGCTCTTTCAGGCCACCGATCTCGTCATAGGTGATGTCCGGGATCTCCTCGAGCACGACTTCTTCGACCGAGGACTTGGGCAACTTCTCGAAGGCGTAGTTCGTGCGGGGATCGTAGAGGACATGGTCGCCGACCTTGAGCTTCTCCGACCGCAGCGGCACGGAGAGGGTCACCACGCGCTCGTCGTCGGCGTGGCCGAGGATGATGGCGCGGTTGTCGGCGATCAGGTCGACGATCGAAGCGATCTCGCCGCGCGGGATGTAGCCAGCGGGCTCCACGATGTTGAACGCCTCGTTCAACAGACAGAGCTGACCTTCCTCCAACTGGAAGGGATCGAGGTTCGGGTGAACGTTGACGCGCATCTGGCGCCCATCCACGAAGATCTCGGCCGTGCCGTCCTTGTTGGGTCGGCTGAAGATCCCGTAGTTGTTGGGCGGTGCGCAGAGCTTGTCGACTTCTTCCTTGAGCAGCTCGATCTGCTGCTTGGATTCCTGAAGCACGCTCACCAGCCGCTCATTCTGGCGCTCGGCGTCCGAGGCCTGCTCGCGCGTCAACTGGTAACGACGCCGCAGGGCCTCGAACTCGGAGACCAGGTGTTCGAGCCGGCGCCGAGACTCATCCGAGTCGCTTCCAAACAGCCGCATGGCGTCCTGCAGATCTTCCACGTCGTCCCGAGACGTCGGAGCGCTATCGGTGCGCTCGTCCCGATTCTCCTCGGTGGCATCCCCCCCACGCGGGCTGGACGACGAGATGCGGCGCATCACATCATGCACGAAGCTCTTCCGGCCCGACCCCGATTCGAACTCGCTCATTTAGATCGTCTCCTCGTTCTCCAGCCCCCCCAGCGGGGCGGTGGCGTTCCGAGGAATGACAAAGCAAGACCCGTGCCGACCCTCGACGACCTGGCGCACGACACTTCGCAAGCTTGGATGCGCAGCTGCGTATCCGTGTTCCAAATGGGATTGCAGTCGAGCTGGAATTCGCGCGGAATGAACGGAAACCGTGAGCCGAAAGTGACGTGAATTGTGGTCCGAGTGCCGATCATCGGTTCCCCCGTGCGCTCTCGCAGCCGAACACCAGCGTCCAAGAAACCGGCTTCTAGTCCGCCACTATCGCGCCTGTAGGGGAGGTGTCGGAAGACGCCGAACCTCTTGAAAACGCGCGTCTTTTCAAGCTTCAAGTCTAGCAGCCGTCGAACCCCGCGCAAGCGCGCAGAAGAGCCGGAAAGTCTGCGCAAGGAAAGCGTTCTCGACGCACGGCGTCGAAGCCCGGGCCGGCGGGCTGGCAATCCGACCGATCGGTCGTTCTCCGAAAAACGACGTTGTTGCACCAGAATGCATGAGAATACTTCGCGACTCTCTGAAAAATTGCGCATCAGGTGCCGCCTCTTGATGCGATCCTGCGTTCGAGTTGCCGGAATCTTGACGCATGGGCACGGAGAACAGACTCACGGACCCAATCTGCGCACTCCGCCGAAGCTTGCGGCATCGGGCATGCTACGGAAGTCGAATGCCCTCTTTGGGCAATCCTGGGGTCTTCCGATGGCCTCACGGCGTCTCCGGGAGCGGTTGGAGTTCGATCACGCTGACACCGTCCGGCACCTCGAAGACGAACACCGATGCGGCCGGGTCCAGGTTGATCTGCACGTCCTGGAGCCGAACGCGAGTCACGTTTCCCAGCAGGTCCTGGATTTCGGTCTCGATCAGATCCCCGCTCTCGAGATCCACCACCAGCCGCAACAGCTCGTAGGAGGTGGGTGCCCGTGGATGCAGCGTCAGCCGGGCGCGCTGCTTGCTACACGCGTCCGCGCTGACTTCGAACCCCTTGCGGAGGTCGCCCTCGCCCAGCAGGAACTGGAACGCGGCACCCGACATGAAGCCGTCGCCGACCGGCATCTTCTGGACCTCGGCGTGGGCGGGGTCGTAGATCCAGAGCCATCGGCCGTTACTCACCACCAGGCTCGGCTCGGGCTCCTCGTAGGACCAGCGCATCTTGCCGGGCTTGGCGAAGATGACCGTACCCCGGCTCGCGCTCACGGACCCGGCCGTTCCAAAGGCAACCGAACGCGTCGTCTGATCGAAGCGCGCTCGCAGGTCGCGGATCCCCTCATACCGCTTCTGGATGGACACCACGGCGCGCTCGAGACAGGCCCCGGTCGAGGGCTGCGGATCGCCTCCCGCAGCGGCTCCAACAGCCAGCAGCAGCAGGGCCAGCGACCCGAGCGCCGCCAGGCGTCGACCGTCGAAACCCGTCATCCAGGACTTCGACGCAGCGCGGGCCCGTCGATTCACGGCTCGATGGCACGGATGTAGACCTCGCGGGGCCGCGTCCCCTCTTGAGGCCCAATCGCGCCCTCGTTCTCCATCTGTTCGATCATTCGCGCCGCGCGGTTGTATCCGACCTTGAGGCGGCGCTGGATGTAGGAGATCGACGCGTTGCGAGTCTCGGCCACGATCGCGATGGCCTTGTCGTACATCTCATCGACGTCCTCGTCGGACTTCGAAGCATTGGATTCCGCCTCCAGATTGACCCGGATCAGGGTCTCGTCGAACTGCGGACCACCCTGACTGCGCAGAAACTTCACGAGCTTGCTGACCTCGTCCTCGGACACGAAGGCGCCGTGGATGCGCTGGAGCTTCGAGGTGCCGGGGGGCAGGTAGAGCATGTCGCCTTGTCCGAGCAGGTGATCGGCTCCGTTCTGGTCGAGAATCGTGCGGGAATCGGTTCGGGATGAAACCTGGAACGAGATGCGCGCCGGAAAGTTGGCCTTGATGATGCCCGTCAGCACGTCGACGCTGGGCCGCTGTGTCGCCAGCACCAGGTGGATGCCCGCAGCGCGCGCCATCTGGGCCAGCCGCTGGAGCGACTCTTCCACGTCGCGGGCCGACACGACCATGAGATCTGCCAGCTCGTCGATGATGACGACGATGTAGGGGAAGTGGACATACTCGACCTCTTCGCCCTCCTCCTCGCCCGGCTTGGGCTTGAGGCGGAAGGTCTTGTTCCCCTGCTTCAGCTCCTTCTCGACCCTGTCATTGTACTGGTCGATACTGCGGACCCCGAGCGCGGCCATGATCTGGTACCGCTCTTCCATCTTGGCAACGACGCCCTGGAGCGCTGCCGCGGCCCGCTTCGGATTGGTCACCACGTCGGCCAGTAGATGCGGGATGCCTTCGTAGATCGACAGTTCGAGCAGCTTCGGGTCGATCAGCAACAGCTTGAGATCGTCGGGCGACGCGCGGCACAGGATCGAGCAGAGCAACGAATTGAGGAATACGCTCTTGCCGGTACCGGTCGCACCGGCCACGAGCAGGTGGGGCATCTTGGCAAGATCGACATGGGTTGCGTTGCCAAAGATGTCCTTGCCGAGGGCGATTCCGAGTCGGTGGGAATTCGTCCGATAGGTATCGGACTCGAGCACGTCGCGGATGTAGACGGTTTCCCGCTCCGGGTTGGCCACTTCGATTCCGACGACGGACTTTCCCGGCAGCGGTGCGATGATACGCACCGACAGCGCCCTGAGCGCCAGGGCCAGGTCATCGGCCAGGCTCACGATGCGATTCACCTTCACGCCCGACGCGGGCTCGAACTCGTACATGGTGATCACGGGCCCGGGGTGCACGGTGATGACGCGCCCGCCGACCCCGAAGTCCGCCAGCTTCTTCTCGAGGATCCGCGAGTTCATGATCAAGCTGTCGCGGTCGTACTCGCGTTGTCGGCTCGCCGCTTCCCGGAAGATCGATAGATCGGGCAGTCGGTAGGGACCCGACGGTCCGGTCTCCTCGAAGCAGAAGGCTTCTTGCGTCCCGCCGCGTTCCTTGGCCCGGTCCGACGCGTGATCCACGATCATCGGGTCATCGCGACCTGCACGCCGCGCCAGCACACGCGTGACCGGTTCAGCGGCGTTCGCCTCGTCCTCCTCGGCGTCGTCCGTGGGCGATCGCGCGGCCGCGACGCGGGCCCGGCGTCGCCGCTGCTCCCGCCGGACCGCCAGGTTCTGGAAGCCGCGCTGGACGCCGTGGGCCAACTCGAGAGTGCCCCGCCGCAAGCCGAGCACGCCCGCCCTCAGGACCTCGAAAAGCTGCTCGCCCAGGGCTGCAAGCAGGCCTCCGAGCCAGCCGACCCCGATCCCGACCGCCCGCAGGGCCGCCCCCGTCGAGATGCCGGTCGCGCTCAGCGCGCCGATGCTGAAGATCACGCCATTCAACAACAGGGCTCCCCACACACCGACGAGGAAGCTCTCGCCCGCGGCCAGCTGGAGCCCCAGGGCACCGGCCGGAAGCTCGCCAAAACGCCCACCGAACGCGCGGTCCAACAGCGGCGGCAGCGTCGCCACGGTCACCAGCAGGATCGGGGCTCCGACCCAGAAGCGGGATGCCAGGCGCGGGATGCCGAAACCCAGCACCAGTCGCGCGCCGAAGACGCCCACCGCTCCGACCACGACGACGGCTCCGATGCCGAGGGTTCCGAACAGCAGCGCGGCGGCACCGGCACCGAAGAGGCCGGCGCGATTGCTCACCGGACCGGTTTCGAAGACCGGGTCCGCGATCGAGAAGGTGACGAGCGCCAGACCCACCAGCAGCGCCAGACCCAGCAGGCCGACTCCGACGCATTCCTGGAGAATGCGCGAAGAACTCTCGTCCCTCCCGCTCTTCTTCCGCCGCCGCGCGCGCGCGGTAGCCCTAGCCATGGCCACAACTGGTGGGTATCACGCCCTTCACCCCCCCGGGATGGGCAGTTTCCGTAGGGTAACGACCCACTCCCGTCGCAGCCAGGGCAGCCAGGGCAGCCAGCAGGTGGCTACGAACGGCGACGGCGACGATGGCCTGGAGGGTGTCGAGGTGGAGGCCGCAACTCTTTGAAGGGCAGAGGGGTCCGATCCAGACCTCAGGAGTCCCCGAGAGGAAGCTCCCGTTGGCGTTTCCGCCGCGCAGCCGTCGCCGCCGGGCTCGCCCCCGATATCTCGCGATTCCTGCGATCGATCCGCCCCCGCTGGCTGATCGCCAGCGCCCAGCCAGAGAACGGGATGGAGGTCAACTCGCGCTCCGCGACGAATTTCCAGACGTTGGGGATCGTGAAGATGCGCGCAGCAACGTCGGACCGTCCCGCTGCGATGCTGGAGAAAGCGTGAACACTCGTCAACACATCACTGAGGGTGAATCAAACCGCGTTCTCGCCGGATTTCATAGGCGTGATGCCGCCTGGACCGCTTGACTCCACGCCGGTGGGACGGGATGATTGGTCATCACCCCCTTTCGACGGAGAAAAGCCACGATGGCCAGTGTCAACAAAGTCATCTTGATCGGGAACCTGGGTCGCGACCCGGAGCTCCGCTTCACGCGCGACGGACAGGGCGTTGCGAACTTCACGCTCGCCACCAACGAGCGCTGGCGCGACAAGGACGGTCAGAACCAGGAGCGGACTGAATGGCACCGCATCGTGGTGTGGGGCAAGCAGGCGGAGAACTGCGCGCAGTACCTCCAGAAGGGTCGCAGCTGCTACATCGAGGGCCGGATCCAGACCCGTGAGTGGGAGGACAAGGAAGGCAACAAGCGCCAGACCACCGAGATCGTGGCGCAGAACGTGACCTTCCTCGGCGGACGTGGCGAGGGCGGTGGTGGCGGCGGCCGACCGGGCGCTGAAAAGCAGGACGCCCCGCCCCCCGAACCGGGTCCGGACGGCAGCGAGATCCCCTTCTAGGGAATCAGCTCAACGAGGGGATGCGGCGCGCAGCTTCCGGACCAGGTCATTGATCCGATCGCGGGTGCTGGCATTGAGTTCTGAGAATTCGATACCCATGCCGGGGGGATCATCGGCGTTACCGGAGGATAGGTGCATCACGGTGCCCGTGATCCGCACGGGCTCGTCGCTGCCGGGCAGCTTGAACTGGAGATCGACTGACGTTCCCACGCCGTGGGGCGTCTCGGTCTTCACGAAGATGCCGCCTTCGTTGATGTTGCGGGCGAACTCTGAGAACAGCTCGTCAACCGTCTGGTAATCGACTCGAACCACCAGCTCGGCTCGGTTGGTCTGGCGTCGTTCCAGCCCCGAAGCGTCCAAGGGGATTGCGAGGATCTCCGCGCTCGACTTGTTCACCACTTCTCTCCCTTGCACATCCACGCAATGCGGGCCGGCTCGGGCCGGCCAGGTATCGACACCCCCCGCGTCTCGTTCCTCATCGACACAACCGGCCCGCCCGCTTTAGGTCTGGTTCACGTTGCGGACGAGTTGCGCCCTCCTGCTCCAGGCACACGAATTTCGCACCCCATCTTCAAGCGCCCGCGTCCCGCGGTGCGCCGCTTCGGCGTACCGCTAGCCGTCCACAGGACGGCCGGCGTCCACAGGACGGCCGGCGTCCGCAGGACGGCCGGCGTCGAACGAACCGCCTCTCTCTCGCAGGCTGCAATATCCCCGTTCCGCTACCACCACGTGATCGAGCACCGGAATGCCCAGGATGCCGCCGGCGCGTACCAGCCGTTCGGTGACCTCCTCGTCCTCGCGACTCGGAGTCGGATCTCCGCTCGGATGGTTGTGGACCAGGATCAGCGCCGCCGCCGATTCCCGGAGCGCCGGGCGAAACACTTCGCGTGGGTGCACGAGGCTCGCGGTCAACGTGCCTTGGGAAACGAGCGTGTGCCGCAACACCCGGTGACGTCCGTCCAACAGGATGACGTGGAAGCGTTCCTGCTCAAGGTGGCGAAGTTGAGGGTGGAAGTGCCGATACACGTCTTCGGGGCTGCGAATCGTCGCGCCGGCTTCGAGACGCCGGCCGGCGAGACGGCGAGCGACTTCGAGCGATGCGACGAGTGTTGCGCACTTCGCCGGACCCACGCCCCGAGTCGCGGATAGCTCGCCCGGACCCATCCGCATCAGTCCCTGGAGACCGCCACTGGCTCCGAGAATACGGCCCGCGATGGTGAGCGCGTCAGCACCGGGTCCCCCGGTGCGAATCAACAAGGCCAGCAGCTCGGCGTCACTCAACGCCTCGGCGCCCAGCGTCGCGAGCCGCTCACGCGGTCGATCGATCATTTCGTTGATGTGCTCCTCGGGACCGGGAGCGGGGTGAGCGAGATGGAGACGCGACCTAGCCAGCGTTGGTCAGGCAGAGACGTTCGGCGGCCTCGGCCCCGTCGATGATGGCATCGAAGTCAGCGGGCGTCACCTCCGGGGCGATCAGACCGCGCAGGGTGTTGCGCTGATTGGCCGCGGGTTCGAGTTCGTTTACCAACTGCCGCAAGATAGCGAGGTATCCCCTCACTTCGGACGCCTGGCTCGACGCGGCCGAGAGCTCGAGCGGAATCGACGTCCTGAAGCGGGTTCCGTCTCCCAGCACGACCTGACCGCCTGGCGAGATTTCACCAAGCCGCTTCATGGCAGCGCGCAGGTACGGGTCGACGAACGATCCCTTGGGTGTCAGAGCGCGCGCCAGCACCGAGGCTTCGATGTGTTCGTGGAGGTCGCCGTCATAGCGCGTCGCACAGCTGGATACCTGGTGACCGGTGATCCGCGCCAAGGCGCTCCTGGTCCGCCGCACGGCTTCGGCGCCACCGTCCGGAGGAATCACGTTGAGGGTGAAGCTGTGGAGTCGGCGAATCGGGTCATGGGACTGTTGCTGACGTAGGTCGACGCGCCGTGCGATCGCTTCCGGGGTGAGTTCGATACGCACAACCAGGTCTTCACCGAGCTGCTGCGACCAGACTCGTTCCACCAACGCATCGTTCACGACCGAGAGCGCCGCTGTCGCTTCGTCAGAGGTACCGGTCTCGATGAAGATGATCGAGTAGCCACCCTCCCGGTGCTGCACACGGAAGGTCAGGGCCTCCTTGGTGAGGAACGTGAGCGACGCTCGGCCGGCGAAGTACAGATGGGTCACGGCGACCAGTGTGTTCGCCAGGGGCTCGAGCTCGATGAGGATTTCTTCTTCCTTGCCCCGCACCCGGATCGAGATCTCGCGCTGCTTGTAGCCGTCGAGGAAGGCGCGAATCGTGATGCTATCCCGGTCACCGGCGTCGATCCGGCTGGGTAGCAACACGATGACGGGAGAGTCGGCCTGCTCGTAACCCTTCTGGAAGTTCTTGCGGACGTAGAAGAGATCGAGCGCGGCGCCGGGCGGCGTGGTCTCGATCTTGAGACGGCGCTGGTCGTACCAGAAGCCGGGGCCGCCGCGGAACAGTCCGGTGATGGGAGCAAAGACGTGGGTGGCAGTGAAGCCGGCCTTGTCCTCGGGGATGAGTTCGACCGTCTCGAACTCATCCTCTGCAATGGCCGCGGTCGCCACGAGGATCGCCGCTGCGAGAGACAGAGCCGTCAGGCGTAAGAGGAGTTGGCGCGCGGTCATAAGCCTCAAGCTGGACCGGCGCAGCTTACCGGGATCGAGCCGCCAGCGGCAACTTTTTCGGGAAAACGCCGGTCAGCGGATGGTCCAGCCCACTTCCACGACCGTGATCTCGTGGGGCGACAGAATGTGCTCAGCCAGCCGCTGCGAACTCGGATGGTTCGCACCCCGCAGCATTCGTGCCGCTTCGTCGGTGCGCCCGCTTCGGACCAGAACCTGCATGCGCTGCATTTGACGGATCAGGTCGCGCCGGGCGCGGGCCTGACGAAGCTGGTTCACGTCGAGGCCGGCGACCGTTCCCACCGATCCAACGGTGCCGACGGGTAGCCAACCCTCGGGAGCGGTACCCCCGGTAACACCGGCAAGGGGAATCGGATCGGTTGTCATCGGCGGCGTCGGTTCGGCCGCGGCAACGACGAGGGGCTCGCTGTCGGGCGTCGCGAGGGGCGCAGCCTCGATGCCCTGGATGTACACGAAAGCAGCGAGCCCCAGTGCCACGGGGACCAACACCATCGGATCGAGCAGGCGCCCGAGCCAGCCAAAGATACCGGACGGCTCGGCCTCGCCGTTTCGGATGCGGGCCATCACCGACTCCGTAAAGGCCAGCGGCAGCTCGGGATCGGGCAGACCTCTCAACAACCTGACGGCATCCTGCAGCTCAGCGAGCTCTTCCGAGCAGCTGGAGCATTCATCCAAGTGGGCCGCCACCTTCCGGTTCTCACCGTCCGAGAGCTCCCGCTCCATGAACGAACTCAGTCGAGCGCGTACCTTGGAATGATTCACGACGCCTTTCCTCCCCTCGAAGAACGGGCCAGCTCAGCCAGCCGCTGGCGCAACGTATTCCGTGCGCGATGGATTCTGGATTTCACGGTGCCCTCGGGAATCCCCAGGAACTGCGAGATGTCCCGGTAAGACTGCCCCTCGATGTCGTACAAGACGATGGCCGCTCGCAGATCGGGCGGCAGCTCGAGAAGCGCCTCCTGCACCTGCTGCTGGATCTCGGTGCCGGCCGCGGCATCTTCGGGATTCCGAGGAGTGCTGGGAAGATCGATGCCGGCCTCTTGGCGCTGGAACAGGGCCTGCTCGCGGGCTCGCTTGCGTCCCAGGCTGCGGCGGCGATTGAGCGCGGCGTTCGCCGCCACGCGATAGACGAAGGTCGAGAAGCGCGCTTCGCGCCGGAAGCGATGGCCGTGTCGGTGCAGGCTGAGAAAGGCTTCCTGGGCCACGTCCTGGGCGTCTTCGCGGTCGCCCAGCATGCGCAGCACGAGACCGAAGACGCGTCGCTCGTGGCGTCGTACCAGGGACTCGAACGCGCCCTCGTCGCCCGCCAGCCAGCGGTCGACCAGCTCAGCGTCGGGATCCACGATGACTCCCGGCCTTGCCTGGGCGCTCCGGGGCCGCTGGATCTCGATGCCGGTAGCGACGGCGGTCACGACCCGGACCCCTGCTGCAGCAGCACCGCTGGCTTCGAGCATCTCGTACGACACGTTCTGCCTCGGACTCGTAGGACACCGACCGTGTCCCTCCGGTTCGTTGTGTTGTGAAAAGGGGTCGGAGTTCCACCCCGTTATGAGCGCGAAGGCCCGGGGGCAGCACCTATCCCGGGGGGCTCCCCTGGCCGCTCCCATTCACCGCTCTTCCCGCCGCTCTTGCGAACCAGCCGGACGGCCTCCAGGCTGATGCCCCGATCGACGGCCTTGCACATGTCGTAGATGGTGAGCCCGGCGGCCGTCACCGCCACCAGGGCCTCCATTTCGACCCCGGTGCGCGCGTGGACCCGAGCCGTCGCCTCGATGACCACACAGGAACGTTCCGGATCCGGCTGAAACTCCACCTCCACCGCGTCCAGGGGGAGGCTGTGACAGAGGGGGATCCACTCGTCGGTTCGCTTGGCCGCCTGGATCGCCGCCAACCGCGCGGTGGCCAATACGTCGCCTTTGGGCAGCGTGCCTTCGACGATCTGGGCCAGTGTCCCGGGTGCCATGCGAACCTCACCACGAGCCGTACAAACGCGGTGCGTGGTGGGCTTCGCGCCGACGTCGACCATCTTCGCCCGGCCGCTGGCATCGATGTGGGTCAGCTCGTCGGACATGTCGGACCCTCCTGAAATCGCCTCATGCTGCGGCCTCCTCTCTTGCCTCGAACCAGCCAAGCACACGTTCGAAGATCTTCTCGTGCTCCGGCTCGTTGAAGATCTCGTGACGCAGACCCGGATAGATCTCCATCTCGCTCCCGGAGGTCACGACCTGCTGGCGTAGGGCTTCTGTCCCGGATGGAAGGCAGAGGCGATCGTCACCGCCGTGTAGCATCAGCGTCGGAACCCGGATGTCGGCGCCCCCGCTCACCGTTCGGTCGGCGGCGTCGAGGAGCTCTCGCCCCAGAGAAAGGGTGATCGTCGAAAACACGAGCGGGTCGGCGGCGTAGAGAACGCCCACCTGGGGGTCCGTCGAGAGGGTCGCCCCATCGATCGGCTGGCTGAGCTGGAAGCGCGGTAGCAAGCGGCCCGCAGCCCGTGCCAACGCCCGCTTGACGCCGCCGATCTCATCGCCCGGGTGGAGCAGCGGGCCCGACAGAACGAGGCCCGCCAGCAGCGGCTGGCGCCGCTGGGCGAAGGCGGCCGAGATGAGTCCCCCCATGCTGTGTCCGACCACATAGGTCGGGAGGCCGGGGTGCTCCGACTTCGCCAGCTCCAGAAAGCTCGCGAGGTCGTCCAGGAATTCGTTGAAGCGGTCGACGTATCCACGCTGGCCATCCGAGCGACCGTGGCCCTGTTGGTCAAAGGCGTGGACGACGCAGCCGCGGCGGGCAAACCAGGCGCCCAGATCCTCGTAGCGCCCGCTGTGCTCGGCGAAGCCGTGCACGAGCACGAGCAGCCGCTGAGCTTCGCCGGGAATCCAGGCGCGCCGGAACAACGTCCGACCCCCTCCCCCGGCGAAGTGGGACTGCGTACGGCGCATCACGGAGTCGTCCACGCGCGCAAGCTAACACGGGCGGGCGTACGGGGCGCGGGCGCAAGGCGCCTTGGAGTTTGGCGCGGCGGCAAACTCCCGGACGGGCGCAAGGCGCCTTGGAGTTTGGCGCGGCGGCAAACTCCCGGACGGGCGCAAGGCGCCTTGGAGTTTGGCGCGGCGGCAAACTCCCGGACGGGCGCAAGGCGCCTTGGAGTTTGCCGCGGCGGCAAACTCCTGGAGACGGGGCGGGGGCGCGGGGAGGCCTAGGATTCGGCTTGGCGCCGAATGGACGCCCGGGCCTGCTCAACGCGCTTCCAGTAACGGACTCCGCGGATCTCGTTGCCCCAGAAGTAGGCCAGGATGCCCTTCTGCTCGCCCAAGCGACGGATGTTGTTCGAGAGGATGATGCAGCCGGCTTCGATGTTGCTCTCGATCGTGGTGAGGTTTCCCGCCACCGGGAGCGTTCCCATCATGTACGGCATCACCTGCATCAGGCCAATCGCTCCCTTTGGGCTGCGGGCCCAGAGACGAGCCCCGCTCTCCTGGGTAATCACACCCAGCACGAGTGCCGGATCCAGCTCGTATTTGGCGCTGTACTTCAAGACTGCGCGCGAGATGCGCTCGACTTGACGATCCGAAAGCGTCGGGTTCAGCGCGTCCAAATGCGCAGCAACGGCAGCTTGGCCGAGCGCTCTCAGCTCGGACCCGAGCACGACCTGGGTCGGACCGAAATCGGTCGCCGTCCCCACGGACGCATCCCGCGCTCCGTCGAAGACGAGGGGAGCCACGATCAATGTGATCCATGCGACTTTCAGTCGATCCATCTCGACCTCCTGATCCTGCACGTCCGTGCGCTCAAACGAGCTGATACGAGGTTCGCGTTGTGAGTGGGATGCGCCGACGGGGGCCACCCCCTGCCCCCTGGGGGGCGCGAGCTCCACACTGACCCATCCATCGGACACCCACAGGATAGTCGAGTGATCCGACTCTCACCATGAGAACGATCGATTCACAGCAACTCCGACCCAATTGAAGCATTGCATGCCCATTGGAACGCAATGCTTCGTTGACGCTTCGGAAATCGAGGTGGTAGGATCCATCCTCCGAGTGGGGATGGGAGCATAGGTTGATCCCGTCGCTCCGAAGTCCTGCCTCGACGCAACGGCTGAAACGGCATGGCTCGAAGCGTGAAGGTGGCAATGCTTCCCCCGTTGAGGAATCACCAGACACAATGAGCGCCCAAGTGCACGTCGGCTCGACGCCGGCGGATGAAAAGCCCGGTCGGGCCTTGCTCGACGCGATCGCTTGCGTGCATCCGCTGGCCCTCCTCGTCGACTCGGAGGGCCAAGTCGTCTGGTTGAGCGATCGATTCGCCAATCTATGCAGCGAAGGCAGCAGCGTGATTGGGCGCAATCTCCGGGAAGCGCTGCCGATGCTTTCCCATCCGGAGCAGTCCTTCGAAATGCTCCAGCAACTGACCGAGAATGGCGCGGTGCTGCGTGCGCCCGTCGACCTGGTCGATCACTTCGCGGACCGACAGCCCCTGGAGATCAGCCTATTGCCGCTTGGCAGCGTGGACGAAACAGGCCCGCTCCAGCTCGTGACCGCACGGGTTCGTGATGAAGTGCTGAAGTGCGTGTCAGACCACGCGATTCTCGAGAGCCTCCCCGACGCCGTGCTGTGCGTCGACGCCGACGGCTTCCTGACCCAGGTGAACCCCGCTGCCGAGCAGCTTCTGGGGCGACCCCGAGAGGCCTTGCTCGGCGCCCCCGCAGCGCTGTTGGCCGCGGATGTGGAGCAGCTCGAGCGGCTCATGGTCGCCCTGAAAACCGATGGCGTGAGCCAGCTCGACCTGACCGTGCGCGCCGCAGGCCACCAGAAGATCCCGGTCGGGGCCCACGTCTCTCCCCACCCGTGCCCGAACGGGGCTGCCCGCGGCGCCATCGTCAGCCTGCGAGACGCCTCGCAGCGCCACGCCACTGAACACGAGCTGGGCCGGCGCAACGATGAGCTCGAGCATTGCGTGGCCACGCTGGCTCATGACCTTCGGTCTCCCCTCGTCGCACTGCTCGGATTCTCCCGCCTGCTCCGCCAGGACTTCGGGGACAAGCTCGACGACACCGGCACCCATTTCATCGACCGGATCGAACAGGCCGGCCGCACCATGGAGGCGCTGATCCACGACCTGCTTGAGCTTTCCCGGATCGGACACCCTGCTGAACAGCCGACCATGGTCGATGCACGTGCCGTTCTGATGCAGCTCGCAGCAGAACTGAAGCCGCGTCTCGACGCTGCAGACATCACCCTCGAGCTGATCGAGGATCCGCCCCACGTCTACTGCGACCGGACGCGGCTGTACCAGATCTTCTCGAACCTGATCGGCAATGCCATCGAGCACATGGGCGACGAAGGCGATCGACGCATCCGGGTCGACATCATCGAAGAGGCAGCGTGCCACCGCTTGAGTGTGCGCGACTTCGGCCGTGGCATCGCACTCGAACACCACGAGAAGATCTTCGAGGTCTTCCACAGCCTCGAACGACGCCGCGAGGGCCATCGCGGTAGCGGAATGGGACTGACCATCGTCCGCAAGATTGCCGAGATCCACGACGGTCGCGCCTGGGTCGAGAGCGAGCCGGGCCAGGGCGCCATCTTCTACGTCACACTCCCGCGTCACTGACCCCGCAGCGGCGAGTCGTGACCCGCCGACCTCTGCTAGCTTGAGCGCCCGGGCGCTCCGCTTTACGCCGCCTCGGCGGATTGCAAGCTGCCCAAACGGCAACCATGTATCCGACCCTGTTCACCATCCCGGGCCTCGGCCTCGAGATCAGCAGCTTCGGCGTGATGCTGGCGATCGCGTTTCTGGTCGGATCCTGGATCGCAAACCTTCAGATCCAGGAGAAGGGCCTCGATGCCGACGCGTCAACCCTGCTGATCTACGTCATGCTGGGCGGCATCGTCGGATCGAAGCTCTACTTCGCCATCGACATCTGGTTCCGTGAGGGCCGTCCCTTCATGGAGCTGCTGCTCTCGCGAGGTGGGATCACCTGGTACGGCGGTCTGGTCGGGGCAATCGTGGTCGGCGCCATCGGATGTCGCATCCACGGCGTGTCGATCAAGGCGTTCGCGGATTGCGACGCGGTCTCGGCCGCCGTCGGACAATCCCTCGGCAGGGTGGGCTGCTTCCTGGTGGGCGACGACTGGGGCCGTCCCACGGATCTTCCCTGGGGCATCGCTTTTCCCCGAGGTGTCGAGCCGACCGACGTCCCCGTGCATCCCACCATGCTTTACGAAGCCCTGTGGCTGATGCCTGTCGCGGGCTTCCTGTGGTGGCGCCGCAAGAAGAGCCCGTTTCTCTTCGGCGAGTACCTGGCCTGCAACGGACTCGGGCGCTTCTTCATCGAGACCTGGCGAACCAACGAACGAGTTCTTTTCGGTCTGACCGAAGCCCAGATCATCGGCGTCTCGCTGATACTGTTGGGCGTCGGCGGCTGGATCTACTACGCGAGAAAGGCAGCCGCGGAATCGCACCCGGGCTCAAGCGGACTGTGACACGCCTACACGCTCCAGCAGGTCGTTGGCCGCCTGCACCACCTGCTCCCGATCGTCACCCTGCGCCAGGGCGTCGATGCGCGAGATCGCATCGCGTGCCAGCGTGAGCAGGGCAGGGTCATGGGGCGGCTCCCCGTCGGCCCAGGTCGCAATCTGCTCCACCGCTTCAGCGTAGCTTCCGGCCAGGTATGACCGCATGCCCACGGCGTAGGCTCGCAACCGCTCCAGCTCTTCGTCCTTCGCGCCGCGGCGTAGCGCTTCGTCAAGGCTTCGCTCGGCCTCCTCGTAATAGCCGCACTCCAAATACGAGCAGCCGGCGACCGCGTACCCCTGAGAGGCGTTCCCGTAGATGTTGACCAGGAACGCATCAATCGTCGTACCGAACACCTGCTCCACCTGGGGCGCCAATTCGATCAGGCAGCGCGCCAGGTTCCCATCGTCCTGGTATTCGCGGAGCAGCTCGCCGAGCTGCTCCCGGGTCCGATTGAGCAACGCCTCTGTCTCCTCCAGGCCCGCGTTCACGCCCAGCGCTACCGTGGTCAGGATCTTCTCGAACTCGTCGAACAGGGCCTCGGCATCGACACCCGCGCCGTCGCGAAGCGCGCGGACCTGGGGCCCGTAGATCTCGTGCTGGTAGTAGTTCTCGCGGAACTTCATCGCTTCGTGGAAAAGCGACCCCACCGCGAGATCGAAGAGGACCTCGCGGGTGCGCGCGTGTGGCGCATGAACGTTGCGGGGGCGGAAGAGCGCGTGACAGCGTTCCTTCAGCCGGAAGAGCGGACTCGTCTCCTCGTCGATGCAGAGAGCGTCTACTTCGGCCCACTCGAGCGAGCCGGAGCGGAAGCGGTCCACGAGCCGTCGCATCGCCGCGTCCACGGCGAAGAATTCGCGCACGATCGCCACCAGCCCAGGGGCCCTTCCCGACATGGCCGGATTATAGGGATCTCGCGGCGCGGGTCAGCGGGAGCCGGCGGCGTGCAGCGCACCAAAGCGGCGCGCTGCTGGCATTTGCGCGCTACCGTGGGCGCTTCCCATGCCGCCGGTGGACCCCGAGAATCCGAACTCCCCTTCCCCGGCGCCGCCCAACGCGCTGATGTCGCGCACCGTCCTGGTCGTGGTCTTTGCCACGATCCTGATCGACTTCATCGGGTTTACGGTGTTGATCCCAGTGCTGCCCCTCTACGCCGAGAAGCTCGGCGCCTCGGACCTGGAAGTCGCCGCCATCCTCACGGTCTATGCCCTGGCCCAACTGCTGTTCCTACCGGTCTGGGGCTGGGTCTCGGACCGGATCGGACGCCGGCCGGTCATCCTCTTTTCCCTGTTCGGAACCGTCTTTTCATTCATCGTACTCGCCTTCGCCGACTCGATCGAAATGATCTATTTCGCCCGGATATTGGCGGGCTTCTTCGCAGCCAGCATTGGAACCGCCCAAGCCATCGTGATCGACGTGACCTCGCATGCTGAGCGGACCCGCGGCATGGGCATCATCGGCGCGGCCTTCGGCGCCGGCATGGTGCTGGGCCCCATGATCGGAGGCCTGACGTTTCAGATCGATCCAAAGGCCCCGTTCTACACGGTTGCAGCGCTGGCAGCCCTCAACTTCGTCGTCGCGTGGTGGCACCTCCCGGAATCGCGCGCGCCCCGGAAGCAGGACGCCAACTGGGCCGATCTGCGTGCATCACTGGTTCCGACGCCGATCCGACTCTTTACGCTCGTGCACGAGAAGCGGATCGGTCTCTACCTCTATCTCTTCTTCCATATCTTCACCGCCTTTGCGGTTCTCGAAGCGTTGATCACGCTCTATGCGGGAAAGCAGTTCGGGAAGGGACCCTTCGAAGTGGGACTTCTTTTCATGTGGATCGGCGCCATCCTCACCCTCACCCAGGGCGGCCTGCTCGGACGCCTGGCCAATCAGATGGGTGAGGAACGATTGGTGGCGATCGGTCTCGTCACCATGGGGCTCGGACTCGGCGCGCTGGCCGTGGTCCCGACCTTCGGTTGGTTCTACCCGGTCGGCGCCGTGATCGCATTCGGCAACGGCATCACCTTCCCTTCGTTTACGAGCCTGTACTCCAAGGCCTGCGAGGCAGAAAATGCCGGAGAGCTGCTGGGACAGAGTCAGGCGATGGGCACGACGGGGCGCATCGTGGGCCCCATGCTGGGTGGCCTGATCATGACCCACTGGTCTCCGGGAGCCCCGTTCATGATCGCGGGCGCCATGATGATCATCGCGTTGTTGATCTTCTGGATGTTCCGCCGCCTGCTGGTCGACAACGAAGATTCCTAGCAGAAGCGGTCCCTTGCGAACCAGCGGCAGCCGGACCCATGCATCCCGGGGGGATCTGAAGGCCAGCCGGTTCCGCTATCCTTCGGCATCCTGGGTACACGCCCATCCGGCCTGCCCCGCTCGGAGAGCGCCTCGTCTCAGGCTTTTCCCCTGCAGACGAGAGGAGACTCCCGAAACATGAACGAAATCGAACGCGAGAGCATGGAAGTCGACGTTCTCTTCGTCGGCGCCGGCCCGGCCAGCCTGGCTTCCGCCATCCACCTGATGAACGAGATCGAGAACCACAACAAGGCGGCCGAAGCGGCGGGGCGCCAGCTCATCGAGCCTCCGACCATCCTGGTGCTCGAGAAGAGCGCAGAGATCGGCGATCACATGCTGTCGGGCGCGTGCATGAACCCGAAGGCCATCTCGGAGCTTGTGCCCGACTTCCAGGAGCAGGGCTTCCCCACCGAGTACATCTGCAACTATGCCGGCTTCTGGATCTTCCATCCCAAGGGAAAGATCAAGCTGCCAGTGCCGCCCAACTTCCGGAAGAAGGGCTACCACGTGGTGTCCCTGAACAAGGTCGCGAAATGGATGGGGGAACGCGCCGAGGCCGCGGGCGTCGAGATCTACCCGGGCTTCGCGGGCGACAAGCTGCTGATCGAGGGCAACCGCGTCGTCGGCGTGCGCATGGGCGACATGGGCGTCGACAAGAACGGCAAGCCGAAGGCGACGTTTCAGCCCGGCATGGACATCTTTGCCAAGGTCACCGTGCTCGGTGAGGGCGTGCGCGGCTCGCTCGCCGAACGGCTGATCGACGACTTCGATCTCCGTGGCCAGAACCCGCCGACCTACGAGACCGGCGTCAAGGAGATCTGGCGCATCGACCCGAAGAAGCACAAGCCGGGTCGCGTGGTCCACGGCATGCAGTTCCCGGAAATCCTGAACGGCTTCCATGGCATGTGGCTCTATGACATGCAGGACAACCTCGTCTCCTACGGCTTCGTCACGCTGCTCGAGAACGAGAATCCAAACTGCGACCCGCACCTGGAGGCCCAGAAATTCAAGACGACGCCGTTCATGCGCGATCTCCTCGACGGGGCCGAGCTCGTGAAGTACGGGGCCAAGTGCATTCCGACCGGCGGCCTCTACTCCCAACCCAAGCTCTACCACGACGGGGTGCTGCTGATCGGCGATGCGGCCAGCATGTGCAACGCCCAGAACCTGTCTGGCATCCACATGGCCATCAAGACGGGCATGCTGGCGGCCGAGACCCTCGTGGACGCACTCGACAAGCAGGATTTCAGTGCCAAGACACTGGGTGGCTACACCGAGCGCTTCCGCAAAAGCTGGGCCTACAACGAGCACTACCAGGCGCGCAACTTCGCCCCATCGGTGCAGAAGGGCATGCTCTTCTTCGGCCTGAACGAACCGGCCCGCATGATCACGGGCGGTCGCGGCATGATGGACAACATGAGCATTGATGCGGGCCACACCCACATGAAGCGGCTCGAAGAGCTGCCGGCCAAGGAGCGCAAGAAGAAAGAGTTCGACTTCGACAACAAGCTCACCTTCAGCAAGGAGCACCTGGTGGGCTTCAGCGGCGCCGCCCACGAAGCCGACCAGCCCTCGCACCTGGTGGTGGCCGATCTGGACCTCTGCAGCACCACCTGCGCTGAGGAGTACGGCAATCCCTGCGAGAGCTTCTGCCCGGCCGCCGTCTACGAAATGGTGGACGACACCGAGAACCCGGGGCGGAAGAAGCTCTTCATCCACCACGAGAATTGTGTCCACTGCAAGACCTGCGACATCGCCGACCCGTACCAGATCATCACGTGGACACCGCCGCAAGGCGGCGAGGGTCCGAACTACGACGGCATGTAGTTCGCCAACGGGATCAGGCCGCCGCAGCGGCTGCTGCGGCGGCTTTTTCCAGCGTGACCAGATCCGCTTCGTCTGCCGCGAGTAGCAGCGCGCGGGCCGGCTCGCGAATGTCGTCGGGAAACGGTTCGCCGTTCTCGCCGCGTACCAGGGCACCCGCCTCGGACGAGATCAACGCGCCGACCCGGCCGCGGATGCTGACCGTACCGCCACCGACCCAGCGCAATCCCGCGCAAACGCCGGGCAGCAGCGGCGCCACCGAGATCGCCCCACCGCAGGCTGGAGCCACCTCGAGGCCCGCATCCCGCAGCACCTTCACGGCGGGCTGCGGCAGGTCGTGTGACACATAGACCCGGCGTCCGTCGGCCGTGGCCTGGACTGGCTCGAAGCGGCCCTGCTCCCAGACCCCCAGCGCGCCCCCAGCGCGAATCGCCTGAAAGAAACATCCCTCCCGAGGCAGCGCCAGCAGAGAGGCCTGGTAGACGTCGTCGGTGGCCAGCCCCAGGATCACGGCGTACGGTCCGCGCCCTTCCAGGTAGAAGCGCAGAGTGCCGTCGATCGGATCAATCACCACCAGGCTGCGGCCTTGCTTTGGGAAGTGCTCGACGCTGGGCGTATCCTCCTCCGCCTCCAGCCGGACCTGGGAGAATTGCTTCCACAGGGGCACGAGCAGGGCCTCCTGGCAGGCCTGATCCGCCAGCGTCAGGGCAGCCTTGACGTCGGTGGCCTCTCCGGCCTTCGGACGATTCGCCACTTTCCCCTCCAACGCGCGAGCGGTCGACGCAGCCTGACGCATCGCGGGTGCAAGGGCTTCGGCAAAGCGCGCGGGATTCGGGGGGGTTTCCATCGACATTGTCTGCATTCGTTTGGATTCAGTTAGTGGGCATCACCGCAGTGAGCCAACCGCGGGCCTTCAGCCGGCATTGGAGAGCACCGAACGGCTAGTCCAGGAGCTGAGTCCCATGGTTCGTTGCATCCCGATGATCGCGCTCGTCACTCTGTTCAGCGCGGCTTCGCCCGCGTTCGCCGACTCGCCGGCCGCCATCGACCCAGGGCGCTCGGGGGCCGAGGCCGCGTTCAAGAAGTTCGCCAAGGATTTCATGGCCAAGCATTACCGCCTGGAAGAGAAGGAACGCATGCAGCCGACCGTCTCGCGTGGGAACAACCAAGTGACCTACCGGGGCTACGACGACAAGTACACGGTCGAACTCCGCCCGACCGGCCATCCCAGTGCACCGTACGTGGGTTTGCTTCGCTACACGGAGCGTATCTACAGCTGCACGGATATGGACGCCAAGAATTGCCGCGTCGCCTCGACCGTACCCGTCACCGAAATCTTCCGTTACCAGAACGGCGGCTGGTCCTACTAGCCCCAAAGGCAAGCGGCCCCCAGGGCGGCGCCAGGCCCGCAGCGGCGCGCTTCGCGCGACGCAAGCTACCCGCGAAGCGGGTAGCCCAGGAGCGCGGAGCGCTCCGGCAACCGCCCAAGGCGTCCTACCGAAACGTCTCCGCGCTCCCCGGCGCTCTCTTACCCCCCAGTCGGAGAGCGCCGTCGGTCCTTGGCCCGGTCTAGCTACAGCCGCTCGTGCTGCCACAGTTGGGGCAGTTGTAGCACGAACCGTTTCGGATCATGATCGATCCACAATCGCTGCAGCTCGGTGCGTCGGCCTGATTCACCATGACGTAGGCCGGTCCAGACAAGCTCTCGCCCGAGCCTCCCGCCACCGCCACCCGCAGCGGGTCCGAAAGCCCGGGTGTCACCGGAGCCGCCAACCCGTAGGCCGCAGCCTCGCCTTCGTCATCCGCCTCGGGCACACTCTTCAGGTAGCGGTTGCCCAGATATCGGAAGACGTAGTCCATCACCGACTTGGCAATGGGGATCTCGGGGTTGTTCGTAAAGCCCGATGGCTCGAAGCGAGTATGGCTGAACTTGTTCACCAGGGCCTCGAGCGGCACACCATACTGGAGCGAGATGGACGTCATGGTCGCGATCGTGTCCATCAGGCCAGAGACCGTGCTGCCTTCCTTCGCCATGCGCAGGAAGATCTCGCCCGGCTGTCCATCTGTGTAGAGTCCCACCGTCAGGTAGCCCTCGTGGCCCGCGATCGAAAACTTGTGGGTCAACGCCGCCCGCTCGTCCTCGAGCTTGCGGCGCACCGGGCGCAGCGCCTCGGCCTGGGGGCCGTCCTTGCCCGCGTTGAGCGGCTGGGTGCGCTTGCTGCCGTCGCGGTAGACGGCCAGCGCCTTGAGGCCCAGGCGCCAGCCTTCGGCGTAGGTCTCTTCGATGTCGGCGCTGGTGGCATCGTGGGGCAGGTTCACCGTCTTGCTGATCGCACCCGAGAGGAAGGGTTGCACGGCGCCCATCATTCGGATGTGGCCCATCCAGTGAATGCTCCGCTGGCCGTTGGGCGCACGGAAGGCGCAGTCGAAGATCGGCAGGTGTTCTTCGGCCAGTTCCGGCGCAGCCTCGATCGTCTCCTTCTCGTCGATCCAGGCCTCGATCGACGCGATCGCTGCCTCGTCGTAGCCGAGCCGCTTGAGCGCCACCTTGACCGTCTTGTTCACGATCGTGAATCGACCGCCGCCGACCAACGTCTTGGACTTGACGAGAGCAATGTCGGGCTCGACGCCGGTGGTGTCGCAGTCCATCATGAACGCGATCGTGCCGGTCGGGGCGAGCACGGTGACCTGGGCGTTCTTGTAACCCCACTTGCGGCCGGCCTCTAGCGCCTGGGCCCAGCTATCACGCGCCGCGGCGATCAGGTCCGCCTGAACCCCGTCCGATGCGATCGCTTCGGACGCGGCCTTGTGCATGCCGATCACTTCGATGAACGGCCTGCGATTCATCCGGTAACGTGTGAAGGGCCCCATGGCCTCGGCGATCTCGGCGCTGCTCAAATACGCCTGGCCGCACATCAGCGCGGTGAGCGCCGCCGCCAGGTTTCGCCCAGCGTCGCTGTCGTAGGGCAGGCCGCTCGCCATCAGCAGGGCGCCGAGGTTGGCGTAGCCGAGGCCCAGCGGGCGATAGAGGTGGCTGTTCTTCTCGATCTCGGGCGTCGGATACGACGCGTGGTCGACCATGATCTCCTGGGCCAGGATCGTGATGGCCACGGCACGCCGATACGCCTTGACGTTGAAGGTCGCCTCCTCGTCGAGAAATGTCATCAGGTTCAGACTCGCCAGATTGCAGGCCGTATCGTCGAGGAACATGTACTCGGAGCACGGATTGCTCGAGCTGATGCGCCCCGAGGCCTTCACCGGGTTCCAGCGATTGATCGTGGTGTCGTACTGGATACCCGGATCGCCGCATACGTGGGTGGCGTCGGCCATGGC
>Ga0209988_10000059_pt1 | contig 52606 bp, 40 predicted proteins | sample N075metaG_FD_183115 | JGI IMG/M metagenome (GOLD analysis project Ga0209988, IMG submission 183115) | Deep subsurface microbial communities from Kermadec Trench to uncover new lineages of life (NeLLi) - N075 metaG (SPAdes) (version 2) | ecosystem: Environmental > Aquatic > Marine > Ocean trench... | reverse complement strand
CTCGCTGGAGTCCCCGATGGCGTAGTAGTAGGTCGTGTCGGCACTCAGACTCGTCAGTTCGATCTCGTGATCCTGGACCAGCGTCGCATCCTGCGCGCAGAGCACCAGGCTGCCCAGCGATTCACCGCAGAGGACCCGGCTGTCCGTGGAGACGTCCGTGCGCCAGCGCACCGTGATCGCGTCGCTCGAACCCTGTTGAAGGTACGGGCCGCGACTCACCTGCTTCGTCTTGTTCAGCGTCAAGTTCGGTACGAGTACGAGGTCGCTGGAGCCGGCGCCCGCGTTGAAGACGGCAAAGGCGACGTCGTTGTCGCCGTTGATCAGGAGACCGAGAGCGGTCCCCGTCACGTCGGTGAATTCGTAGTGCGCAACGCTATCGTTACTGGACTCGTGATCGCCGCCCGGCGTGTTCCAGTCGAGCGGCCCGCCCGGCAACCCGGACGATCGGAACACCTCGACGCCGTTGATCCATACGGCGTAGGCGTCGTCGAAGTCGGCGCCTACGGACACGTTGGTCACCTGGCTGGTGTCAGGGATATTGACGGTCAAACGGGTGTAGATCGACCGCGTCGTGTTCGGAACCGGGGTGTCGATCAGGCCCGTCGCTCCGGGTGGGCTGTTCTCGTAGCCGATCCCATAAACCCCGACCGTCCAACCGCTGTCGTCGAATTCGGGCTGGGTCCAGGTGCGCTCGAGGCCGGGGTCGGCGCTGTTGGCGAGATAGCGCATCGAGTTGCCGCGCTCGACCAGCACCGTATCGTCTTGGGCCTGCGTCACGGGAGCGAGGGCGAGGGCGAGGACGCAGAACACCGCGAGGAGAACCGTGGTTCTCCTGATGGGCATGCTTATCCCAAACGTGAGTTTCACGCTGTGCCAGCCTCCCTTGTTCCAAGGCGATCACCGGGACATATACGAACAAAAACAGGGAAAATCGCTCCAAACCTCGGTCGGCGCCCGCCCCGAGCTCGGCTTTCCACGACCAGGCACGAATTCGCCGGTGTGGCATCATCTTGTGAGGTTCGATGCGCAAAGGCGTGCGGCCGGAGAGTTCCGTTGAAAATCTCACGATCACTGGTATTTCTGGGGCTTTGCCTGGCCGCGTCCTCGGTCCTCGCGGAGCCGTCTCGCGACCGGTTCCTCGAGCGGTCGCGACAATTGACTTACGACGGCGCGCGCGCGGGTGAGGGGTACTTTTCGCCCGACGGTTCAAAACTCGTGTTCCAGAGCGAACGCGAGCCGGGCAACCCGTTCTACCAAATCTACGAATTGAATCTCGAGACCGGCGACACGCGCCGCATCTCGCCCGGCCACGGTAAAACGACCTGCGCGTTTTTTCGCCCCGGCGCGGGCGACATCCTGTTCGCCTCGACCCACCACGACACGCAGAGCGCCGCGCACCAGAAGGCTGAACTCGATTTTCGGGCCTCCGGTCAGGAACGTCGCTACGCCTGGGATTACGATCCGGAAATGGAACTCTACGTGATGAGTCCCGGGGGCGCTCTGAAACGGCTGACTGAAACGAGAGGCTACGATGCCGAAGGGAGTTACAGTCCCGACGGGCAGTGGATCACTTTCACATCGAACCGCCAGGCCTTCTCTCGCGAATTGACCGACGAGGAGCGCGAGACGTTGGAACGGAACCCCGCGTTCTTTGCGGAGATCTACATCATGTCCGCCGCCGGGGGAGCGGCCCGCCGTCTGACCGATGTCGATGGCTACGATGGAGGTCCGTTCTTCACACCCGACGGGAAGCGCATCGTCTGGCGGCGGTTCGACGGACAAGGGTTGATCGCCGATCTGTGGACGATGGACCTGGACGGAAGCGATGCGCGCCGCATCACCGATTTCGAGTCGATGAGCTGGGCCCCTTACCACCACCCGTCGGGCGAATACTTCATCTTTACGTCCAACAAACATGGGTTCGAGAATTTCGAACTCTTCATCGTCGATACGGATGGACTCAAACAGCCGGTACGCGTGACGTTTACCGACGGCTTCGACGGGCTGCCCGCGTTCTCGCCGGACGGCCGCCGTCTCGCCTGGACCAGTGGTCGCGGGTCGGGTGACGGGGCTCAGCTTTGGATCGCCCGTTGGAACCACGCCGCCGCGCGTGAGGCACTCGAGCAGGCGCCGCCGCGCCACGAGAGGACACCATGAAACTGATCGTTCGTGCAGTTTGCTTATCCGTCGTTTGCGTCGCGGCTCCGGCCGGGGCCGGTGAGGCGCAGCTGCGTGCCGATGTCGGATTCCTCACCAGCGAGCGGCTCGCGGGGCGAATGACAGGCAGCGAGGGCGAGGCCCTGGCGGTCGAATACATCGCAGCTCAACTGAAACTAATCGGCGCGGTCCCGTTGCCCGGGCTCGACGGCTACTCCCAGCCATTCGACTTCACCGCCGGGATGCGGGACGGCGGGTCGACCGTCGAGATCGTCGTCGCCGGCGAGACGCACGCGTGGAGCGGAGACGACGTGCAGGCGCTTTCGTTCTCCGACAATGCGACCGTCAGCGGGGATATCGTCTTTGCGGGTTACGGCCTGTCGATCCCCGAGGAAAAGGGGTTCGGCTACAACAGTTATTTCGGTCTCGAGGTGAAGGACAAGATCGTCGTCGTCCTGCGCTACGTACCCGAAGACGTCGATGACGACGTTCGCGCGATTCTCGTGCGCTACTCGGGGCTACGCTACAAAGCGCTTCACGCCCGCGAACTCGGTGCCAAGGCGCTCGTGCTCGTGACCGGCCCCCGTTCACCCAACGCGGGCGAGACGGTCCCGATGACGTTCGATACCGCGCTGAGTGGGTCGGGGATCGCGGCGGCGAGCGTCAGCGGAAAAGTGGCAAACGTGTTGTTCCGGCGGTTACCCGAAGGCGGGCTCGAGAAGGTGCAGCAAGAGTTGGATACAGGAAACCCGCACGTCCAAGGGTTCGTACTGACGGGCTTGACGATGACCCTGTCCACCCAGGTGCTGCGGGAGAAACGAACCGGGCATAACGTCATCGGTTGGATGAAGCCCGACGCCGAGCCGTCCGAGGACTGGGTGTTGCTCGGCGCGCACTTCGACCACCTCGGTCTGGGCGATCGCGGCACCTCGTTGGCCGATAAGGACGAGAAAGGGCGGATTCACTTCGGCGCGGACGACAACGCGTCAGGCGTCGCGGCGGTGCTCGACATGGCACGCCGTCTGGCCAAGACTCCGCGGCCGGTCAACGTGGCCCTCGCCTTCTGGTCCGGCGAGGAACTCGGGCTGCTCGGTTCGACCCGGTTCATCGAGAGCGGACTGCTGGCCCCGGAATCGATCCGTGCCTACATCAACTTTGACATGGTGGGCCGCCTGCGTGACGAGCAACTGAATCTTCAGTCCGTCGGCAGCAGCCCAGGCTGGCCGCGGCTGATCGAGCAGACCAACGTCGTCGTGGGGCTCGACCTGAAACTCCAGGACGACCCGTATCTGCCCACCGACTCGACCGTCTTCTACCAGGCGGGGATACCGGCGATTCATTTCTTCACCGGCAGTCACGAGGACTATCACAAGCCCACCGACACCGCGGACACGCTCAACTACGAGGGTCTCGACGAGGTCGTCACTTTCGCCACGCTCCTGACCCGCAAGATCGCACAACTCGAGGCGCCGCTCGAGTACGCCGAGGTCGAGCGAACGCGCCAGAGCGGGACCGACCGGGACACGGTGCGCGCCTGGACGGGAACGATCCCGAACTACACGCAGGAAATCGAGGGCTTGCTTCTCTCGGGCGTGATCGGCGGCGGTCCGGCGGATCAGGCCGGTCTGCAAAAAGGCGACGTGATCGTGAAGTTCGGCACTCGGAGGATCGCCAACATCTACGACTACACGTTTGCGCTCGACGTCGTCAAGATCGGCGAGCCGCTCGAGATCGTTTATGTTCGTGAAGGTAAAAGGCAAACCACGACGCTCACCCCAACTAGTAGAAAATAGAGGGTTTGAACGTGGGCTGGTCTAAGCCGGCAGGTCCGGATAGAATCTCCTGCATGTCGCAAGAAACACTGTCCACGCTACAGTTTGGTGAACCTTCTCTGGTCGAGCGATCGTTGTCGGACAACGTCCGTGGTTTGATCGGCTCCGAAATTCTCAAGATCGCCGCGAGCATTCGCGAGATGATTGCCGCGGGCGAGCAAGTCTGCAACCTGACCGTCGGTGATTTCGATACCGCGCAGTTCCCGATTCCGGCGCGGCTGCTCGAACACATCCAGCAGGCGTACCTCGACGGTGAGACGAACTATCCGCCGGCGGACGGTGTTCTCGAACTCCGCAACGCGCTCTGCGAATACGCCGCCCGAGAATGGGGCGCGCGTTATCCGGTTGAATCAGTCCTGATCGCGAGCGGTGCGCGGCCGCTTCTCTACGGGGCTTACCGCTGTGTCGTCAACCCCGGTGACAAGGTCGTTTACTCGGTTCCATCGTGGAACAATAACCATTACGTTTGGATGAGTGGCGCCGAGGGCGTCGCGGTGCCGACCCGGTCCGAAGACGGCTTCATGCCTACGCTCGACCAACTGGCCCCGCACCTGAAGGAAGCCCGGGCGATCTGTCTGAACAGTCCGCTCAATCCCGCCGGTACGGTGATTCGCGAGAACCAACTGCGCGCCATCACCGAGGCAATCGTCGAAGAAAATGAGCGCCGCACGCGTGCGGGTAAGAGGCACCTATTCCTGATCCACGATCAGGTTTACTCGGCCCTGGTGTTCGATTCCAACCGGCACCATATGCCGGTGGCGTTGGTCCCCGAGGCGGCGCCGTGGGTGATCAGCCTCGACGGGATCTCGAAGTGTTTCGCCTCCACCGGTCTGCGTCTCGGCTGGGTCTTCGCCGCGCCGGAGCTGACGCGCCGGATGAAGAGTTTGATCGGTCACATCGGCGCCTGGGCGCCGCGCCCCGTGCAAGTCGCGCTGGCGCGCTTCCTGGCCGAACCGGAGGCCGTGCGCGAGTTCCAGTCCGAGATGAACCGTCGGGTCCAGGCGCGACTCAACGCGTTGTACACCGGGTTTGAACAGCTCCGGGAGCAAGGCTATCCGGTCGAATGCGTCAAACCGCAAGGGGCGATCTATCTATCGCTACGTCTCGATCTGATCGGCAAGACGGTCGGCGGCGTGCGCATCGACAGCAACGAACAGATCCGGCGCTTGCTGCTGGATCGTGCGGGGATGGCCGTGGTGCCGTTCCAGGCGTTCGGGTTGGACGAGGAAAGTGGTTGGTTCCGCATTTCGGTCGGTGCCGTATCGATGGCCGAGATTGAACGTTGCTTGCCGCGCGTGCGCCAACTGCTGGACGAACGGGGCTAGCTAGCCGCGAGTAAGAGAGCTTGCGGCCCCGATGGCCTACGGGCAGGACGAGCCGTTTGGCCGCTCCAGCGGCACGGACGTGAAGCCGAGAGAGCCCTCGACCGCGCCCACCGGAGTCGCCAGGTAGGCCACAGCCTCACCAACCGCTGGAACCGCCGAATCGGATTGCTGCGGCGTCATCAGGCCGCACCATTGCGCGGCCAGTGGGACCAACGCGGGATCCTGGGTGTAACCGCCACCGGCACGCAGGAGTGCCAGGTCGGAGCGGTACAGGTTGTAGACCCCCGCCGGATGCGCGTCCCACTGGACCGTCTCTTCGTTGGATGCCACGACGAGATTCAACACCTCGCCCCGATTCTCGAACATTCCGATGTCCGAGAGCGCCATCCCGTCCAGGTTTCCGTCCAGCGGACGTGGAAACCCATCGCGGTCGGCGAACGGCGTGGCCAGCGTGGGGCCGGCATCGATGCCGGGTGACGTCGCCAACAGCCGGTAGTCTCCCGACGCGGCGTCCCGGAAGAGAGGGTCGGCGGAGATGTTCCCGTTCTGTCCGGTCTGGTCGGTGAACTGGTAGTTCGGGGTGTTGTTCCAGACGTCACTATGCTCCACCGGAATGCCGTCCCCGACGCCGATCCCGATGTTGCCGGTAACCACGTTGCCCGCAAGGCTACCCGTGACTCCCGAGATTGCACCCTTCACGATGCCTTGGGCGTTTCCGGTGATGACGTTGTGTTCGACGGTGCCGCTGAAGGCCCCAAAACCATCGAGTACCAGTCCCGAACCGAAGTTGCCGTTGATCAGATTGTTACGAACTTCGACGGCGAGGCCGGTCCGCAAAACAAGACCGTGACTCAAGTTCTGGGTAAATGAGCAATTCGAGATCTCCCGTGCAAACGTGACAACGGCACCTTCTTTCGCGTTTTGCTCGACGCGATTGCCGCTCAGAACGTTGAATCTGCCGAAAAGACCGCCACCCTCGGAAGAAGCAGTGTTTCCACGAACGATTGAACGTCTGACGCTCGGGATACCCCCAACCCCGGAGGTTCCATTAACGCCTCCGCCAAACGCCGCGTTCCCACCCGTCACGGTGAACCCGTCGAGCAGCGCGTTGCCACTCATCATCACGGTCGTGCCGGCGTTCTGGCCGTCCAGGATCGTCACTTCGGCGCCCGAGCCGATCAGTTCGACGCCGGACTCGATGACGAAGGGTCCGAGGTAGGTACCCGGCAGGGCGCGGATCCGGTCCAGGGAGGATGCCGCGAACGCCAGTGCGTCGGTGAGATTCGGTACGCTGGCCGGTCCGACGACGATCTCGCCCGCGGGACCGAGGTCGCATGCGTCCCCGAAGCCGTCTCCGTCGAGGTCTTCCTGGCCCGGGTTGCTGTCCGCCGGACAGTTGTCGCAGGCGTCACCCAAGCCGTCGGCGTCCAGATCCGCTTGACTGAAATTAACGATGAGGGGGCAATTGTCCGATCCGTCGAGAATAGTGTCGTCGTCGTCGTCTGGATCGCAAAGGTTACCGCTTCCGTCGTTATCCGTGTCGGTCTGATCGGGATCCGGGTTGGCCGGACAGTTGTCGCACAAATCGCCGAGGCCGTCGTTGTCGGTGTCGTCCTGCAGGGGATCGGCGACCGACGGGCAGACGTCGCAAGCATCGCCGAACCCGTCACCGTCGGGATCTTCCTGACCCGGGTTCGGGGTGTCAACGCAGTTGTCGCAGGGATCCCCGACACCGTCGCCGTCGATGTCCTCCTGGCCCGGATCGGGAATCTTGGGACAGACGTCCACCTCGTCGGCGAAGCCGTCGCCGTCGTCATCGGAATCACCCCAGTCGGAGATTCCGTCACCGTCGATGTCCTTGGGCACGAAGAGGTCGCCTCGGCCGCCGCCGAAGTACTGCGGAATGCCGAGAAACAGCACGCCGAAGTCCGCCCCGGCGTCCTTGCCGGTGGACAGTGAGGTCTTGAACTGCGGGGCGAGAATCACCACGAGATCCGCGTCCTCGAGATCGAGGTTGATCTGTGCCGGCCAGGTGGACCGGCCTCGGAACCCAAAGACCCCCGCGTCGGCTCCGACGAAGAGGTCCGCCTCGCCGTCTCCGGAGGCGTCACCCGTCGTGAGCGGTCGCCCGAACCCAGAGGTGGTGGATCCGCCAAGAATGCGCACATCGGACGAACCACCATTCAGGTCGATCACCGCGGGGGGCGCCGGCGTCCCGAAAACGATGTCGACGCCGCCGAGCGACCCCGCGACGATATCGGCGAACCCGTCGACGTTGAGGTCACGCAGCACGGTCGCGGCGCCGAAAGACCTGCCGAGGGTACCCCCGTAGATGGCTAGATCCGCGTCACCGGGCAGGGTGTAGTTACCCACCAGAGGGCCGAGGATGAGAAAGGCGGCCCCGGTCTGAACGCCGAGACTCGGGCTGACCCAGAAGGGAGCCCCCAGGAGAAGATCGCCGGTTCCGTCGCCGTCGAAATCGCCGACGGAACAGCACTCTCTCTGCAGTCCCAGATTCGTTCCCACGATCTCGTGGTGCGCGGCGAAGTCGAGCGAGATCACCGGCGGATCGGGCCACGAGGCCCGCGGGATTCCAAGCACGACCTCGAGCGTCGCCGGTTCAGCGAACGCAGGCTGCCGGATCAGCAGGTCGTCGAGTCCGTCGTTGTTCAGATCGCCGGCCGTCAGACCCGCGGAAGCCTCGAAGAAGCCAGGAATCTCGTGGCCGTGGATTTCGAGCGCCCCCGGACAGTTCACTGGGGGCGGAACGCAGTTCATCGACAGATCGATGAACGACGGCCAACTCGGCCGGCCGGGGAGAACGTAGGTGATCCCCTCGGGGTTGCCGTCTCCGTCCGTGTCGGCGCCCCGCGCGCTGAGGATGAGGTCCTCGGTGCCATCGCCGTCGAAGTCGCCCGTCTCGCGCAGCACGGTCAACCGGTCGAGCGTCTCGGCTCCGCACACGGTCAGGTCGGCGGCCGTGACGTCCACGACGGCATCCAGGGTTACGGGTCCGAAGAAAACGTAGACACATCCGCGGAACCCCGCCGCGAGGTCGTCCCCGACGGCCAGGTCGTAGAGGCCGTCACCGTTCCAGTCGCCGACGGCGACCTCCTCGGCCGTGTTCCCAGGTCCCGTCACGGTGAAGTCCGAGTCGCCCGCGGAGAGATCGAGCGTCTCGGTCCCGAACGCGGCGCCGCAAACCAGCCCGGCGATGAGTCCAGCAAGAACGTGTCGGGATAGCATGTCGCCCCCATTGAAGGGCGGTGGGACGAGCCGCCCCTGGACCTAACCTTATACGCCATTCGCCACGATGCGGGAACCCTTCATCATCGGGTAGCCCCCCGAATCGTTTACCTTCCGAGCCCAAGGGAGTACGGGATTGTCGGCCGCAGGGACTAGGTTCTAGTTCTTCACGTGCGGCGGACCGCCGGGTTCCAGTTCCACTCCGAGTCCGTTGGCCAACCGGTTCACGTAGGCGTAGTAGCTCACGATCATCGCCAGGTCGAGGATTTCCCGGTCGGCGAGTCCCGCATCGCGCAACGGCTTCAGGTCGTCTTCCCGCATCTTCCACGGCACCCGCGTCAGCTTGAGCGCGTAGTCGACCATCGCGCGTTCGCGTACATCCAGCGGGTAGTCGTCAGGGGATTCCGTGATCCCGCGTACCAGGTCGTCGTCGGCTGTGAGTTTACGGAGCCCCGCCCCGTGGTGTTCGATTCAGTAATGACAACGGTTTGCGGAACTCACCGCCACCGCGATCAGTTCGCGTTCGCGTCGCGGCAGTGGGCCGTCACCGTGCATCAACGTGCGGTACAGCGTCAGGTGGTCGCGCAGGGTTCTCGGGTGCAGCGAGTGAATGCCGAGGATGTTGTCGAGCGGTTCGTCGCCCGGCGCGACCTGATCGTAGAGACGAGACAATTCGCCGTCGGCGTCGTGCTTGCCGATGGTCGGGATCCAAGCCATGGAGACCTCCCGCTGCGGTGATAGACTGAGTAACGGGGTTGGTAGCGGCGAGTGGATTTGAACCACTGACCTCAGGGTTATGAATCCTGTGCTCTAACCAACTGAGCTACGCCGCCACATCGAATAGCGGCCTACTTTAGCGATAGGGTCCGCGAAACGCAACGGCCTAAGGAGAGTCTCGATGTTCCCCGCAATTCGACCCCGGCGACTCCGGCGCAGCGCCACGATGCGGGCGCTGGTGCGCGAGACCCGGCTCAGCCCGGAGGCGTTCGTCTATCCGCTCTTCGTGCGTCATGGGCAGGGAGTGCGGGACGAAATCGCCAGCATGCCCGGGAACTTCCATTTTTCTCCGGATACCCTGCTCGAGGAAGTCGGGGCCGCCCGCGAGGACGGTGTGCGCGCCGTGCTGCTCTTCGGGCTTCCGGAAAAGAAGGATTCGCAGGGGAGCGAGGCCTGGTCGGATGACGGAGCCGTCCAGACCGCGGTGCGGCAAATCAAAGCTGCTCACGACGACGTACTCGTGATGACCGACGTGTGTCTTTGCGGGTATACCGACCACGGACATTGCGGTGTCATGGGCAACGGCGAGGTGTTGAACGACCCGACCCTCGAACTTCTTGCGAGTACGGCGACGTCGCACGCGCGGGCCGGTGCCGACCTCGTCGCGCCGTCGGACATGATGGACGGCCGCGTCGCCGCGATCCGGGACGCATTGGACGGCGAGGGCTTTCACGACACGGCGATCCTCTCTTATGCGGTGAAGTACGCCTCCGCGTTCTACGGACCGTTCCGCGAGGCGGCGCAATCGGCGCCCCAGTTCGGCGACCGCCGGAGTTACCAGATGGATCCGGCCAACGCCGACGAGGCGCTGCGGGAAGTCGCGCTCGACCTGGACGAGGGCGCCGACATGGTGATGGTCAAACCGGCGCTCGCGTATCTCGACGTGATTCGCCGAGTCAAGGATTGTTTCGAGGTGCCGGTCGCCGCCTACAACGTCAGCGGCGAGTTCTCGATGCTGGCCGCGGCGGCAGAGAAAGGCTGGCTCGATCGCGAGCGGACGATGCTCGAGATACTGACGTCGATCAAACGCGCCGGCGCCGACGTGATTCTGACCTACCATGCGCGGGAAGCGGCGCGGTTGCTCCACGGATGAGCCGGCGCTCGCCGGAGTCCGCACCCCGGTTGTTCTCGCCCGGCGAGTTGTCGTTCGAACGCACCGGTCTGGCACGATTGCGGGACGCCGTTCGTCCGCTCAAGAACCCGACCGTCCGCGAACTTCACGCCGACCAGGACGTCGAAAAGATGAAGCGCTTGCGCACGATGGCCGGCGATCTGTGTGCGCGGTTCAAGCTGCGGTATCGCACGATCGACGCGGAACTCGAGGGCGTCACCGAGCACTACGGGATCTGCTACGAGGATGGCGAGATCCGGATTCGCTTGCGCCACGCCAAGACCGGCCGTTTGCTCAAGGAGTCGAGCTTGGTCGACACGCTGTGCCACGAGTTGGCTCACCTGCGCCATCTCGATCACTCCGAGCGGTTCAAGCGGCTGTACTGGAAGATCCTTCACCATGCGCGCGACCTGGGCTACTACACACCCGGACCCGGCAGGATCCCACCGCACCAATTGGACCTGTTCGTCGACGGCACTTGCGGGACGAGCCGGCATGCACGATGAGTTCGAGCGCGCATGCCGCGTGATCCCGGGAGGCGTCAACTCACCGGTTCGCGCGTTCAAGGCCGTCGGCGGCACGCCCGTCTTCTTCGAGCGCGGCGAGGGCGCGCGCCTGATCGACACCCGGGGCCGGAGCTACATCGATTATGTCGGCTCCTGGGGCCCCTTGATCGCCGGGCACGCGCATCCGGCGGTGGTCGCCGGCGTGCAGGAACAAGCTGCGAAGGGGACGTCGTTCGGTGCGCCGTGCGAGATCGAGACCGAACTGGCCGAACGCGTCTGCGAACGCGTGGCCGCGTGTGAGCGCGTGCGTTTCGTTTCCTCGGGAACCGAGGCGACCATGTCGGCGATCCGGCTCGCGCGCGGCGCGACGGGACGTGACGAGCTGATCAAGATCGAGGGCTGCTACCACGGCCACGTCGACTCGCTGCTCGTTCAGGCCGGGTCGGGCATGATGACGCTCGGGTTGCCGGGTAGCCCCGGCGTGCCCGCGGTCCTGGCCGGATTGACCCACGTGGTCCCGTTCAACGATCCCGGCGCGGTCGAACAAGTGTTCGCAAAGCGAGGCGACAAGATCGCGGCGCTGATTGTCGAGCCGGTGGCCGGCAACATGGGAGTGATCCCTCCGGCGCGCGGTTATCTCGAACGATTACGCGAACTCACCGCGGCGAGCGGTGGCATTTTGATCTTCGATGAAGTCATGACCGGCTTTCGCGTGCACCGCGGCGGGGCCCAGACCCTGTACGGGGTTGAGCCCGACCTGAGTTGCTTCGGCAAGGTGATCGGCGGCGGCTTGCCCGCAGCCGCCTACGGCGGGCGCGCCGAGCTGATGGAGCAGATCGCACCGACCGGTCCCGTCTACCAGGCCGGAACACTGTCGGGGAATCCGCTGGCGATGCGCGCGGGCGTCGAGACGCTCGACCTGCTCGACGACGAAGCCTACCGCTACCTCGAACGGCTCTCCGACAGGCTCCAGGTCGGGCTGGCCCGGGCCGCATCGGAAGCCGGTGTCGCGATGACCTCCAACCGCGTCGGCTCGATGACCACGGCGTTTTTTCGCAGCGGCGATGTGACCAACTACACGGACGCGGTCGCTAGCGACACTGAGAGTTACGCGCGGTTCTTTCACGGCATGCTCGAACGCGGCATCTATCTGGCGCCCTCGCAGTTCGAGGCGACGTTCGTGTCGCTTGCGCATACCGATGACGAGATCGACACCACGATCGCCGCCGCGGCGGCGACACTTCGGTCGTTCTAGACCGTCGAAACGGAGAAATGACTCGATGAAGTTGCACTACCACGGACACGCCACCTGGCGCATCGACAGCGGTTCCCACCGTGTGCTGATCGATCCCTGGTTCACCGACAACCCCAAGGCCGACTGCGCAGCGGACGCGATCGATCGGCTCGATGCCATCATCGTCACCCACGCGCACTTCGACCACACGACGGATGTCGAGACCGTGGCCAAGAAAACAGGCGCGACCGTCGTCTCGAGCCTCGAAATTTCCAGCTACTACGGCGACAAGGGCTGTGAGAATCACGGGATGAACATCGGAGGCGGGCATGCGTTCGAGTGGGGCCATGTCAAGTTCACGCACGCCCAGCACAGTTCGGGCGGGCCGGAAGGGGAACTCGGCGTGGCGATGGGCGTGGTGCTGACGATCGGCGGTAAGAAGATCTACCATGCCGGCGACACGGGGGTGTTTTCCGACATGCGTCTGATTTCTGAATTGTGGGGACCGCTGGACGTGGCGATTCTTCCGATCGGAGACAACTTTACGATGGGCATCGATGACGCGGTCAAGGCGACCGAATTCATCGACGCCGGGGTCCACCTGCCGATGCACTACGGGACGTTCCCGCTGATCGAAGTCGATCCGAACGAGTTTGTCTCCCGGGTCAAGGATGCCGGGCGCAACGCGGCCGTGGTCGCTCCGGGCGAAAGCTACGAAGTCTAGGCCGGGAGCTGACGTGATCACCGAGCCACGCAAGCGGCGTACCGCATGTTTCTTGGTCGCCTTGCTGACCCCGGCGTGGGTTCCGGCCTGCGCCGAGACCCTTCCGAAAGACGTTGGGTCCATCTATCGCAACGCCATTGTCGTGGGGACGATTGACATACCGGGCCTCGTCGAGTTGAGTGGGCTGGCGGCTTCGCGGATCCGCGACGACACGCTATGGGCGCATAACGACAGCCTGAACGCGCCGATCCTCTACGCGTTCGGTACCGATGGAAGGGACCTCGGTTCGCTTCGCGTCGAGGGCGCGAGCTACCTGGACTGGGAGGACATGGCGTCGTTCGAGTTGGACGGGCAGCCCTACCTGGTGATCGGTGATGTCGGAGACAACAGAGCGCTTCGACCGTTCGTGTCGTTGTTTTTTCTCAGGGAACCGGCAGTCCCGAGCGAGACGATCGAGGAAACTCGCCGCGTCCGGGTCGAATGGGCGGTTCACTACCGTTACGAGGACGGGCCACGCGATTGCGAGTCGCTGGCGATCGATGAACCCGGCAAGCGCATCCTGTTGCTGAGCAAGCGAACCGATCCGCCGGTGCTCTACGAGCTTCCGCTCGCCCGCCCGGACGGCGAGTCCGGACTCTTGCAAACGGCTCGTCGTCTTGCCGAGGTGCCGGGCCTCCGAAAGCCGACGGCGCTGGATATCTCTCCGGATGGTGCCCGAGCAGTGATCCAGACCCGCCGCTACACCTACGTGTTCGACCGCGACGCGGGGCAAAGCTGGAACGAAGTATTCTCCGGCACGCCCCAGCGCATCGAGATGCCGCGCATGCCCGGGATCGAGGCGGTGACCTTCGATCGCCACGGCCGCAGCGTGTTCGTGACCCGGGAGCAACGCCCCAATCCGTTGGTGCGCATCGATCCGTCCACGGAGTAGTCGGCGTGGAATATCCGCGGCGCCGATAGCGTTGCGAGACGGTCTATTCAGCCGGAGACCGCGCCGGCGAAGGAAGAGGACGAGAATGCATCCGAAACCGCAATACCCCCAGGAACAAACCGGCGACGGCGAGTTTCGTCGCCAGGAGAGCCGCTTCCGAAGGCGTTGCGGTCCTGGCGACGACTGCGATCACGAACCCGAGCCCGGCCGCTACCACCTTTACGTGTCCTACGCCTGTCCGTGGGCGCACCGCACGATCATCTTCCGCAAGCTCAAGCGTCTGGAGGACGTGGTCTCCATGACTGTGGTCGACCCGATCCGCGACGAACGAGGTTGGGCGTTTCGCGACGGCCCCGAACACTCGACCGATCCCGTCAACGGGTTCGAGTTTCTCAGCGAGGCTTACCTGAAGATGGATCCGAGCTACGACAAACGAGTCACCGTGCCCGTTTTATGGGACAAGAAAGCAAGTCGGATCGTGAACAACGAGTCGTCCGAAATCATTCGCATGCTGAATTCGGCGTTTGACGAATGGACGCCCGGCAGTCCGGATTTCTACCCGGAAGAACTGCGAGAAGAAATAGACGCGATCAACAAGACGATCTACGCCGAGGTGAACAACGGCGTGTACCGGGCGGGCTTTGCCACGCTGCAGGCTGCTTACGACCGCGCCATTGCGCGGTTGTTCGGCACACTCGATGAACTGGAAGTCCGGCTCGCCAATCAGCGTTACCTCGTCGGCGATCGCATGACCGAGGCCGACTGGAGGTTGTTCACGACCCTGATACGATTCGACGCCGTATACGTCGGGCACTTCAAGTGCAACGTCCGCCGGATCGCCGATTACCCCAATCTCAGCGCCTACCTGCGCGACTTGTACCAGCATGACGACGTGGCCGAGACAGTGAACTTCGACCACATCAAGCGGCATTACTACGCCACGCACACGAATATCAACCCGACACGTATCGTGCCTACCGGGCCTGAACTTGATCTGAACGCCCCGCACGGCCGAGGCTAGTGCTATTTGGCCCGTTCGGAGTAGCTGGCGTCGGTCGTGTTGATGCGGATGATCTCGCCTTCTCCGATGAACGCGGGCACCTGCACCACCAGGCCCGTCTCCATCGTGGCCGGCTTGCGCTGCGCCGACGCCGTGGCGTCTTTCACGCCGGGCGGCGTCTCGATCACCTTGAGCTCGACCACCGGCGGCAGGTCGACGCCGATCGCGTTGCCCTCGAACCACTCGAGGTTGAGTGTGGCGTCCGGGATCAGGTATTGCACCGCGTTGCCCAGTGTATCCGCAGAGATTTGCACCTGGTCGTAGGTCGCGGTGTCCATAAAGTGGTACTCGTCGCCGCTCTTGTATAGGTACTGCATCTCTTTCGTTTCGATCATCACCTTTTCGATGTCTTCGTCGCTGCGGAAGCGTTTTTCCGTCTGCGTCCCGCCGTGCAGGCTGCGCAGCTTGGTCTGGATATGCGCGCGACCCTTGCCCGGAGTGACGTGGTCCATGTTCATGATCTTGTAGAGCGTGCCGTCGATGCGAACGATGTTGCCTTTGCGAATCTGCGATGCCTTCATGATTTCCTCAGTGGTTTCCGTCGCTCTCAGTTTTCGACACTCAGCTTGGTGTAGGACGGCAGGATTTTTTTGGGTCCGTGGTCCGAGAAATGAATCGTCAATTTGAGACTCTTGCCCTTACCCTCGCGGTCGAGGATTCTACCGCCTCCGAAGCGCGGGTGCATCACCCGGGCGCCGATGGGGAATCCGTCGCCGGGGTCTTCCTGCCGGGCCACTTTGGGAGCCGGCTCGGGACGCCGCCGGATGGCCCGGGCCGCCGAGGAGCCTGTGCCGTAGCCCCCGCCGGAGCTGCGAACACCGTAGCTTCCAGCGCTCCCGCCGAAGAACCCGCCCGCGGTCGAGGAGATCTCCTCGATCAGATCCTCGGGGACTTCCTCGAGGAATCGCGAGGGCCGGCTGGGCAAGAACGCCCCGTGCATCCTGCGGTACTGCGCGTGGGTCAGGAACAACCGTTTTCCGGCGCGAGTCATCGCCACGTAGCACAGCCGGCGCTCCTCTTCGATGTCCTCGTCATTTCCCATCGACATCGCATGCGGGAACAGGTTCTCCTCCATACCGACGATGAAGACCACCGGGTATTCGAGGCCCTTGGCGCAGTGCACGGTCATCAGCGTGACGCCCGGTTGCGCCCCAACCTCGTCCGCGTCGGAGACGAGGGCGGAGCGATCGAGGAAGCCGATGAGGCCGCCTTCGTCTTCACCGAGGCCTTCTTCCTCGGCGTACTCCACCGCGGCGGAGATCAAGGCCTCGACGTTTTCCATCCGTTCGGCGCCCTGCCCAGCGTAGGTCTTCTCCAGGTAGCTGGAATAACCCAGTCGGTCGACGAGATGATCGAGCAGCGCCGCCACGGGTTGTTCTTCCGCGCGGTGTTGCAGCTCCGCGGCCAACTCCAGGAACTCGCCGAGTCGCTTCGCCGATCGCCTCGCGAGCAACCCGTCACGCACGGCGTGTCCCGCGGCCTCGAGCATTGCGACGCCCATTGTGCGGGACACGTCTTCGATCCGCTGGATCGTCGTGGCCCCGATCCCGCGCGCCGGTGTGTTGACGACCCGCCGAAACGCCACATCGTCCGCCGGGTTAGCGGCGAGTTTGAGGTACGCGAGCAGGTCCTTGATTTCCTTGCGGTCGTAGAACTGCACCGATCCGACGATCTGGTACGGGATCCGGTCGCGCCGAAAGATTTCTTCCATCTGTCGTGATTGCGCGTTGGTGCGGTAGAGGATCGCGCACTCGTCGAACGGCACATGGGCTTCCATCTTGCGTAGCCGTTGCGCGACCCAGATCGCCTCCGAGCGGTCATCCGGGGCGCAGAACACCTCGATCTTGTCCCCGTCAGGGTTCTCGGTCCAGAGTGTCTTGCCCTTGCGAAACTTGTTGTTGGCGATCACGACGCTCGCGGCCTGGATGATCGTACCAGTGGAGCGGTAGTTTTGTTCGAGCCGGATCACCTCCGTCGCGTCATGATCGTGCTCGAAATCGAGGATGTTCTTGATCTCGGCGCCGCGGAAGCGGTAAATGCTCTGGTCTTCGTCGCCGACGACGAAGAGGTTGCCGTGGACCTTGGACAACGTCTTGACCAGTAGGTACTGTGGCCGGTTGGTGTCCTGGTACTCATCGACCAGCAGGTGCTCGCAGCGCGCCGAGTAGGCCTCGGCGAGTTCCGGCGCGTGCCTGAACAGCTCCAACGTGCGCACCAACAAGTCGTCGAAATCGGCGGCATTCGCTCGACGCAGGCCTTCCTCGTAGCGCAGGAACACCTGAGCGACTGCCTGGGCGTCGGGGTTGTACGCGTGGGTCGCGACCTCGTCGGGCCGCTGCATCGCATTCTTGAACCTGGAGATGCGCGACAGGAACGAGCGCGGCGTGCCGCTCCCGTCGTCCAAGCCTTCCGATTTGAGGATCCGTTTGACCAACGCCAATTGGTCGTCGCTGTCGTAAATATTAAACCCGGGTCGGAGGCCGATGCGGTTGCCGTCGCGGCGCAGGATACGTAGGCACAACGCGTGGAATGTCCCGATCCAGGCCTCGAAGGTGGCCGAGCCCAGTAGGCTCTGAACACGTTCGCGCATCTCGGCCGCGGCCTTGTTGGTGAAGGTCACCGCGACGATGCGCTCGGGCGCGACGTTGCGCTCGCGCACCAGCCAAGCGATGCGGCTCGTGATGACCCGGGTCTTGCCGGATCCGGCGCCGGCCAGCACCAGCACGGGTCCGTCGCCGTGGGTCACCGCCTTGCGCTGTCGATCGTTCAACGCCGCCAACAGGTCCGCGCCGCCCGCGGTCTCGGGCGTGAACGACGATCGGTCCGTTTGCTCCGGTGGTTCCAAGCGTGCTCCTGCCGAATCGGCCAACCCAATTCTACTGTTCTCCCCGTCTTTTCTCAGAACGGTTCTTGTTTGACCACGTCATCCCGAAGGTCGGTTTCCTTCAGCCGTACCATCTCCCGACCATACGCCAGGATCAGTTCGCGGCGGCTGAGCAGAGCCACGACGTGCTGGTCGTTGATGTTGTCGACGACGATGACGGTGTCGCTCTGACGGCTGGCGAGCAGGCGCGCCGCGAGCGTCAGCTTGTCGTCGGGCGTCAGCGGCCCGACCACCGAACGCATGACGTCGCCGGCGATTTCCGGCCGTTCGTCCTCGGTCTCGAGAAGAACGCGGCGGATGTCCTCGAGCGAGAGTTCGCCGAGCAGCTTGTCGTCGTCGGAAACGATCGGGTAGACCGTTTGCTTTCCCGACGCCATCAGGTTGATCAACTGATCAAACGGCGTATCGGCGCTGATCGTCCTCCCACGCGACTCGGATTGGTCCAAGCAGTCCCGGACCGTCAGGTTGCGCAGGATGTCGGTCGCGAACGAACCCGTGTGGGCGGGGGAGTCGGGTCGCGCCGGAACTTGATTCTCGTACAGACGCACCGCCAGGGGTAGGCACAGGTAGGCGGTTGCCGCCACCAGCAGGCTGGGCACCAGCAGCCCGTACGAGCCGGTCATCTCCATCACCATGATGACGGCGGCGAATGGTGTCTTGGCCACACCCGCCAAAAAGCCACCCATCCCGACCATCACGCAGGCGGCCGGTTCGGGCGCCCAGCCGGGAAGCAGTTCGGCGAAGCCCTGGCCGAAAGCGGCGCCCAGCGCACCGCCGATCACCAGGCTCGGGCCGAACACACCGCCACTCCCCCCCGACGAGATCGTCAGCGAGGTGGCGACGATCTTGATCGCGGCGAACAGCAACAGGAACTGGATCGTCAGGCTGCCGTCGATGGCTTGCTGGATGTAGCCGTAACCCATGCCGAGCGCCTGCGGGAAGGCGACTGCGATCAGCCCGAGGGCGGTCGCACCGATCGCCGGCTTGATCCATGCCGGACCCGGCATCGGTTTGAAGATTTGGTCGCGCACGAAGTAAAAGAACTTTGTGTAGATCGCCCCGAACAGCGCGCACGCGACGCCCAACACCGCGTAGATCGCCAGGTGGCGTGGTTGGTGGAACGAGATCTCCGGGACGTCGAACAGGTAGCCCCACCCGGCGTAGGAGGAGTAGATCGAGTATCCGGTGATCGCGGAAATCAATCCGGGGAGCAGGACCTCGTACTCGAACTCCGGTTTGCTGTAGAGCACCTCGGCGGCGAAGAACGAGGCGCCAAGAGGCGCACGGAAGATGCTGCCGATGCCGCCGGCCATTCCCGCCATCATCAGGATCCGCCGGTCGTGATGCGTCAGTTTGAGCGCGCTGCCGAGGAACGATCCGAAGCTGGCGCCGATCTGCGCGATCGGACCCTCGCGGCCGGCCGAGCCCCCGGAGCCGATCGTGATCGCCGAGCTGATCGCCTTGATCGGGGCGACGCGCTTGCGCATCTTACCCAACTGGTGGTGGAACGATTTGATCACCGAATCGGTACCGTGGCCTGCGGCTTCCGGCGCGAGAAAGTACACCAACGCGCCGGAGAGCAGCCCACCCACCGCCAGCGAAACGGGAAGCCACCACGCGTTGTCCGGCCCGAAGGCCTCGCCGCCCTCCAGCGGAGCGCCCGGCGGACTGAACCGTCCTATCTTTCCGAGCAGCGCCCACTGCGAGAGGTGAAACAAAAGGTCGAAGAGGATCGCGCCGAGACCGGAGACGACGCCGATCAGCATCGACAACAGGATCCAGCGGCCGCGTCGCCTCAAGCGCGGATCTCGGAAGGTCGATGAGATCTGCATCCAGGAGGCTCGGGCCGAAGACAGCACGAAACGGCTCTATTCCACCGTCACGCTTTTAGCCAGATTGCGCGGTTGATCCACGTCGCAACCGCGCAGGTTGGCGATGTGGTACGACAGTAACTGTAACGGCAGCACCATCAACAGCGGCGAGAGCAACTCGTGTGTCCGCGGGACAACGATTACAGCGTCGGCCTTGTCCTCGAGGTGGGGATCCTCCGCGTCGGTAATCGCGATCACGATCCCCGAACGCGCCTTAACCTCTTCGATGTTGGAAAGCATCTTCTCGTAGACGTTATCGTGCGGTATCAGCGCGACGACCGGCATCTCCTCGTCAATCAGCGCGATCGGTCCGTGCTTCATTTCGCCCGCGGGGTAGCCTTCGGCGTGAATGTAGGAGATTTCCTTGAGCTTCAGCGCGCCCTCGAGCGCGATCGGATAGTTGACGCCGCGGCCAAGGAACAGGAAGTTGCGATGGTGCTGGAAGGTTCGGGCCAGTTCGAGCACCGGTTTGTCGTCGTTGAGGAAGTGCTCCATCTGCGCCGGGACGTGGTACAGCGCTCGCACGACCTTGAGCAATTCGTCGTCAGGCATTTTCCCGCGCGCCTGGCTCAGCTTCAACGCCAACAACGTGATCGCGACCAATTGGCTGGTAAACGTTTTGGTCGAGGCTACGCCGATCTCAGGCCCGGCGTGAGTATAAATCGTACCGTGGGCCTCGCGCGTCATCATCGCGCCCTGGACGTTGCAGATGCAGAGCGTCCTGGCACCCTTCGACTTCGCTTCGCGCAGGGCCGCAAGTGTGTCGGCGGTTTCACCGGATTGGCTGACGTAGATCGCCAGTGTCTTGTCGTCGACGAGCGGAGACCGGTAGCGGAATTCGGAGGCGTAGTCGATTTCGACCGGTAGCCCGGCGAGCCGCTCGATCAGGAATTTGCCGACCAAAGCGGCATGCCAGGACGTGCCGCAGGCGACGATGTAGGCGCGCTCGACACCGCGGAGTTCGCCATCGGTCAATGCCATCTCTTCCATCAGCACCTTGGTCGATTCAAGCGAAACGCGGCCGAGCAAGGTGTCGCGGGTGGCGCGAGGCTGCTCGTGGATTTCCTTGAGCATGAAGTGCTTGTAGCCGCCCTTTTCCACCATGATCGGGTCCCACGGGATCCGCGTTGGTGTTTTTTTGATCGGCCTGCCCTGCATGTCCGTGAATTCCGGACCCGTAGAGCGAATAACGACGATCTCTCCGTCTTCCATGAAGATCATGTTCTTGGTGTGCATCAGGATCGCGGTGATGTCCGAGGCGACGAACGTTTCGCCCTCGCCGACGCCGACAACCAAGGGCGGTCCCTGTCGCGCGGCCACCAGCAACTGCGGGTCGTCGGCGTGCAGCGCGACGAGCGAGTAGATGCCGCTCAACTTGGGAAGCACCCGGCGAAACGCTTCGGGAAGATCCGCAGCGCCGTTCTTGTAGGCCTCTTCGATGGCGTGGGCGACGATTTCGGTGTCCGTCTCGGTGACGAACTTGTGGCCCTTGGATTCGAGGTCGCGTTTCAGGTCAAGGTAGTTCTCGATGATGCCGTTGTGGATCACGACCAGTCGGCCGCTGCAGTCGCGGTGCGGGTGGGCGTTTTCCTCCGACGGCCGGCCATGAGTCGCCCAGCGAGTGTGGCCGAGGCCGTAAGAGCCTGCGAGCGGTCGGGCGGCGATGACCTTTTCCAGGTCTCGCAGCCTTCCCGACGCGCGGCGAATCGAGATCTCACAGTCTTCTCCGACCACCGCGATGCCCGCCGAATCGTAGCCGCGGTATTCCAAACGTCGCAGTCCCTCGACGATGACCTTGACCGGATCCTGGGGCCCGATATAGCCGACAATCCCGCACATGCGAAGGTTCTTCCTCGGCCCCAATATATGGCCCGAGCTCGCTCGGGCGCCAATCCGGGCGGCTAGCTTTTTCTCTTCCTGTTCTTCAGCTTCTTGGACTTCCTGGCGACCCAGCCCTCGATGTTCATCTGCTTGCTGCGCCCGATTGCCAGCGCCCCCTTGGGGACGTTTCTGGTCACGGTCGATCCGGCAGCGACATAGGCCCCCTCACCGATCTTGACCGGCGCCACGAGCTGTGTGTTGCTTCCGATGAACACGCCTTTGGCCAGCACGGTGGGGAACTTGTTCGTGCCGTCGTAGTTGCAGGTGATCGTGCCGGCTCCGATATTACAGTCCTCCGCGATCGTCGCATCACCGAGGTACGTCAAGTGGTTGGCCTTGCTGCCACGGCCCAGCCTCGTCTTCTTCAGTTCGACGAAGTTGCCGACCTTGGCGCCGTCCTCGAGGATCGAGCCGGGGCGCAGGTGCGCGAATGGGCCGATGGTGGCGTTCCTCGCGATGCGGCTGCCCAACACGATACTGTAGTCCTTAATTTCGGTGCCCGCGCCGATCTTGGTGTCGGCGATGCGGCAGCCCGAACGGATCACGCAATTGGCGCCGATCTTGCACTCACCCTCGACGATGACTCCAGGATAAATCACGGTGTCCCGGCCGACCGTCGTACGTGGGTCGATCCAGGTGCGCGACGCGTCCAGCAGCGTCACGCCGCTGTCTTGCAAGCGCTCGGCATGACGTTCGAAGAGCATGTGAGAGGCGAGGGCCAATTCCTGCCGTGTGTTGACACCGAGAACTTCCGCGGCATCGGAGTGACGCACGGCCGCGATGGACTCCCGCTCGGCGATTAGCTGGTGCACGGCGTCCGTGATGTAGTACTCCCCCTGGTCGTTGTGGGGCTTGAGCTTGCGTAACACACGTAGCAACTTGCCCGCATCGGCGACATAGACCCCGGTGTTGATTTCTCCCACGCGTCGTTGTTCGGTCGAGGCGTCACGGTGCTCAACGATGCGCTGGACATTGCCGGCTCGGTCGCGCAGGATTCGGCCGTAACCGGTCGCGTCGGGTAACTCGGCCGTCAGCACGGTCAGCGCCACGCGGCGCCGTCGGTGGCTGTTGACGAGCTTCCTCAGCGTGGTGCCGCGCAGCGTGGGCAAATCGCCGTTGAGAATCAGCAGGGTGCCGGGCTTCGAGCCGATCGCCCGCGCGGCCCGCAACACTGCATGCCCGGTCCCACGTTGTTCTTTTTGAAGGACGAACGTACTACCGGAATTAGCCAGGGCCGCCCTGACCCGATCGGCCTGGTAACCGACGACGGTGATCGTGCGTGAAGGCCCGAGCGTTTTCGCCGCGTCGAGCACCCAGGCGACCATCGGCCGTCCGGCGACGGGATGCAACAGCTTGATCGTCCTGGAACGCATTCGCGTTCCCTTACCGGCGGCCAGCACGAGAACGCTGAGGCGTTTTGACGGCAACGGTTAGGTTCCTGCCGGCGTCGGTTCGATGATGTCGATGAAGCCGGGTTCCTCGCGGATGCGCTCGAAGTCGGCATCGTTGACCGCCTGAAAACGGAGCGTCGGTTCGATCCCGATCGCTTGACGCAGGTCGTTGACCGCCGCATCCGTATTGGCGGACAGAGCCCAGGCAGAAGCCCGTGCGTACAGCACCGTGGCCGAGTTCGGCGTTTGCTGAAGCGCTTGATCGAAGAGTTTGATCGCCTCCGACGCGTTGCCGTTGTTGGCTTCGAGCACGGCGCGGTAATACAGATCGTCGGTCGTCGAGCCAACTTCGGGCACCGGCGTCAGGCGTTTTTCGCACACCGCCAGATACATCCGCGATCGTTCGGCCAACACGGGTTCGTCCTTCAGAGAACCGAGAATCTCGCTAAACTTGTCCTTTGCTTTCGCGAAGTTGCCTTCCTGAACCAACTGAACGGCGGAGCTGAAGGTGGCGAGCGCCTGTTTGTACGATTCGGACCCTTCGGGTGTCTTGGTTGCCATGTTCGATTTGCCTCCACCAGGGCGCCCTCGCACCGAAACGCGGCGCCGCCGGAGCCGTGGATTCTCTGGTTTAACCCGCGTAGATTAATGTTGAACCCTCTTAACAAAAGAGGTCGCTCATGATAGCGGTCGCGTTCGAGGGATTCAACCGCGCTACAATCGGCGCCTCATGATCGGCTACATCGCTCTTGGCAGCAATCTGGGCGACCGCCGCACCCACCTCCAGGTCGGACTGGACGGCTTGGACGCGGCCGGGCTGCGCCTGACTCGGATCTCCTCGGTGTGGGAGACCGAGCCGGTCGGGGTCACGGATCCGCGGCTTTTTTGGAACATGGTCGTCGAGATCGAGACCGGCGAGTCGCCTCACCGGGTGCTGGACGCGGCGCTACGGATCGAGCGCGTGGCCGGCCGCGAGCGAGCCGGGCCGAACGCGTCGCGCACGCTTGACCTGGATTTGTTGATGCTGGGCGACCTTTCCGTCGATGCCGGGCGGCTTCAGCTACCTCACCCGCGAATGTGGGGGCGGAGTTTCGTCCTGGAGCCGCTCGCCGAGATCGCTCCCCAACTCCGGAACCCGCGCAGCGGCCTCTCCGTCGCGGACGAACTCGAGCGACTCGCATACCCCACCCGTGTTCGCAGCATCGGCGTGCTTGATCGGTGTCCAACGGTCCTCTTATAATCGACCGGACTCTCGTGAGAAAGTATCAGGGTTGTCGAATCAGGTTGGGGAGTTCGCCCGCGGATGAAATTCAGGTCGATTGCTGTTGAAGGTCCGATCGGCGTGGGAAAGACCTCGTTCGTCGAACTGCTCGTGCGCAAGTTCGACGCCCACAAGGTCCTCGAGGAGATGGGCAACCCGTTCCTCTCCAATTTCTACGAAGACAAGCAGGGAGCGGCTTTCCAGGCGCAATTGTTTTTCCTGATGTCGCGCTTTCGCCAACTCCAGGACTTGAACCAACGCGACTTGTTTCACCAGATCACGGTCTGCGACTACATCTTCCCAAAGGACAAGATCTTCGCCTATCTCAATCTCGATGACAGCGAGCTGTTGATCTACAATAAACTGTACGAGATGCTCGAGGGGCAGACGCCGCTTCCCGACATGGTGATCTTTCTGCAAGCGGAGACGCGCACCCTCGTCGAACGCATCAAGCACCGCTCGCGTTCCTACGAGGCGGGCATTTCCGAAGCGTACGTCAACGAAGTAAACAAGGCGTACAACTACTTCTTCTTCCACTACACGCAGACGCCGCTGCTGGTCATCGACACGACCGAGATCGACTTCGTGCATCACGAGGAGCATCTCGACGAATTGATCGAGCAGATCGAAAAGATGGATCGCGGCGTGCAGTACTACCGGCCGCTGGGCGTCAAATTGTAGGACCCGAGCGCGAGGTCCGCGGGCCCCCGGAGTTCAACGAAAACTCCCAGAAAAGAGCCCGACTGGAAGGACATGCGCCCGATCGGTATGCTTGTTCCGATTTCGAGAACGGGTTCCCCATCCCTCGACCCATAGGGCGGTTCCGCGACGCGGGGCGCTACGGCGGGGAGAGAAAGGAGGCCGGGTGTGGTTACGGTTCCGAAGTTCGTCCAACGCAAAACCGGTGGTCCCCCGCTGGTTGTCCTCACCGCGTACGATGCTCCGACCGCGCAGGCCGCGGAAGCGGCGGGGGTCGACGCGATTCTCGTCGGCGATTCCCTCGGCAACGTCATCCTCGGTGAGCGCGACACGCTTCGCGTCACGGTCGATGACATGGTGCATCACACCCGTGCCGTCTCGCGTGTGCGGGAGCGCGCTTTGCTGATCGCCGACATGCCGTGGATGAGCTACCATCTCACGCCAGCGGACGCGGCGAGCAACGCCGCACGGCTGGTTCGAGAGGGCGGCGCCGACGCGGTCAAGCTGGAGGGTGGCGCGAATCGTGTCGACGCTGTTCGCGCGATTCTCGACTGCGAGATCCCGGTAATGGGGCACGTCGGGCTGACGCCGCAATCCGTGTTGGCGATGGGCGGTTTCAAGGTGCAAGGACGTAGCGACGAACAGGCCGGCCGCATCGTCGAGGATGCGCAAGTGCTCGCGCGCGCCGGTGTGTTCTCGATTGTGCTCGAGGGTATCCCCGCCGCCGTCGCTCGCCGCGTGACCGATGCGGTGGACGTGCCGACGATCGGTATCGGCGCGGGCCACGCGTGTGATGGTCAGGTGCTCGTCTACCATGATCTACTGGGCCTCTCACCCGGAAAATCCCCCAAATTCGTTCGCCGCTACGCAAATCTGTTCGAGGCGTCCGTGGAGGCGATCCGTCACTGGGCGACGGACGTCCGCGATGGGGCGTTTCCCGGACCCGACGAGACTTATTAGCCATGGACATCGTTCGTCGAGCGCAGGCGATCCGGGGCATCGTGCGCCGTGCGCGCGAGTCTGGGCTGCGTGTCGGCCTCGTACCGACGATGGGGGCGCTGCACGAAGGCCACCGCAGCCTGATCCGCGCGATCAACGAGGGGACCGACGTCAGCGTCATCTCGGTGTTCGTCAACACGGCCCAGTTCGGGCCTGGCGAGAATCCGGAATCCTACCCGCGAGATCAGGCTGCCGACGTCGACGTTTGCGTCGCCGAAGGTGTGGATTACCTGTTCCTTCCCGAAGCAGAGGAGATCTATCCTCCGGGCGCGTCGACCCACGTGAAGGTTGATGGATTGTCCGACCGGCTAGAAGGCGCAAGCCGGCCGGGACACTTCCAAGGCGTCGCCACGGTCGTGACCAAGCTACTCAACATCGTCGGACCCCATGTCGTCGCGTTCGGTCAGAAGGACGCGCAGCAGGCGGCGATCATCCAGCGCATCGTGGCGGACCTTTTTCTCGACGTCGAGGTCGAGGTCCACCCGACCGTTCGCGACGCGGACGGTCTGGCCCTTTCGAGCCGCAACCGTTTCCTGTCCGAGGAGGAGCGTACCGCGGCGGGGGCGGTCCCCCGTGCGCTCGATACCGCGCAGCGGCGCGTCGAGGAGGGCGAGACCGACGCCGAAAAAATCGCCGAAGCGGTCCGCACGGTGATCGACAGCGAGCCGTTGCTGCGGGTCGATTACGTCGAACTCGTCGATCGCAATATCTTTACGTCCATCGATGTGCTCGAGAAGGAAGCGTTGCTCGTGATGGCGATTCACTGCGGCACGACGCGCCTGCTTGACAACATCCTGCTGTCTCCCACGGCGGGGGATACATGAGTCGATTGGAGTTGATAACCCGGCAAGGAGAACCGAGATGAACCGCCAGATGCTGCGTTCCAAGCTGCACCGCATTTCCGTCACCGAATGCAACGTGGAGTACGAGGGGAGCCTGACGCTGGATCCCGATCTAATGCGCGAGGCCGGTATGGTCCCGTACGAACGTATCGACGTCTACGACGTGGACAACGCCAACCGCTTCTCGACCTACCTGATCGAGGGCGAATCGGGCGGTGGCGATTGCTGCGTCAACGGCGCTGCCGCGCATCTCGTCCGTGTAGGCGATAAGCTGATCCTGGCCTCGTACTGCGTGGTTGAGGATAAGGACGTGGCTACTCATCAGCCGCAGATCGTGATCGTCGGTGAGGGCAACCGGATCAAAGAAACCAAGCGCAGCGAGCGAGCCCGCGTCCGGGTCTAGTCGATCACCGCGTCCCATACCGAGCGCGCTCGCGCCTCGGTTTCTTCAAGCGTTCCGCTCGTGTCGATCACGTGGTCGGTGAGTTCGACCTTTTTCTCGAGCGGAAATTGCGACGCTAGCCGTTTACGGGCGTCCTCTTCGCTGAGACCGTCGCGGTCGATGAGTCGTGCGATCTGCGTTTCAGCCGCGCAGGCAACCACAATCAGACAATCGAAGTCCTTCCAGGCTCCGGTTTCGACCAGGAGTGAGGCCTCGTAGACGCCGAGCGCAGCCTCGCCGACGTAATTTTCGAAACGCCGCCGACTCTCCTCGCGGATCACGGGGTGCAGGATCGCCTCCAACGCCTTGAGCTCGGATTCACGATCGAATACGATCCGGCCCAGTTCCACGCGGTCGATGCCGCCTTCCGCGGTGACGATCGCTCGACCGAACCGCTCGACCACGGCATCGAAGGCGGGCCCTCCCGGGGCCACGACGTCGCGCGCGACCTGATCGGCGTCGACGACGTACGCACCCCACGAGGCGAACCATCCCGCCACCGTCGATTTTCCGGAGGCGATCCCGCCGGTCAGCCCGGCCACGCGTAGGGATCGCGGCGTCAACTCACTCAAGACCGGCCGTTCGTCTGGCTGCATCGAGCGTGTTCTTGAGCAGCATCGCGATCGTCAGCGGGCCGACGCCGCCGGGGACCGGGGTCAACCAGCCGGCTTTGCCCCGGGCGCCGAGCGGATGGACGTCACCCGCCACGGTCGAACCCTTTTCAGCCAGCGTGGCAAGGCGCTGTTCATCGTCGCCAAAAAGGTCCCGCACGGTCGCTTCGTCATCGATCCGGTGGATCCCGACGTCGATGACCGCGGCGCCATGCTTGATGAAATCGGCCGTGACCATGGCTAGACGGCCGACGGCCGCCACGAGGATGTCGGCGCGCGCAGATTGCGCGGCGAGGTCGACGGTGCGCGAATGACAGATCGTGACCGTGCAGTTTTCGCGGAGCAGCAGCAGGGCCATCGGCTTGCCGACGATGTTGCTGCGACCGATGACTACCGCGATCTTGCCCGCCAACGGTATGTCGTTCCGTTTGAGCAACTCGATCACGCCGGCGGGTGTACAGGGTACGAAACCAGGGAGTCCCGTGAGCAGGCGGCCCGCGTTTTCCGGGTGGAACCCATCGACATCCTTGGCCGGGTCAACCGTCTCGATCACACTCCGGTCGCTGACTCCGGCGGGGAGCGGCAACTGTACCAGGATCCCGTGGACGGCGGGGTCGGCGTTCAGCGCGCGGATCGTATCGAGCACCTGCCGTTCGGCGCTGTCGGCGGGAAGGAGCACGACATTCGAGTTCATCCCGGCCTTCCGCGCTGCGCGCTCCTTGTTGCGTACGTAGATCTGCGAAGCCGGGTTCTCGCCGACCAGCACGACCGTCAGCCCGGGTACCACGCCGTGAGACGCCTGGAGCGCCGCGCAGCCGGCTGCGACCTCCCGCCGGATCTCCTTCGCGGTTTTCCTGCCGTCGAGGATGTTCGGCCGGCTCATCGATGCGCTGTTCATCCGTTGGATCCTACCGTTTCTTGAGGTCGGTTCGCCGGTAGGGCGCGTTGAACGCGACGCGTTCCCCGTTAGGGAGCGTCAGTCGCAAGCCGAGGTTCCATCGTTTCGTTTTCCTCTCGACTCGGTCGTAGATCAGCAATCCGGAAACCCTCTCGCCGGGAGCGACCAAAACCGCCCGCTCCAACAACGCGTCCTGGACCCTCTCGTAGGCTGCGGGAAGTACACGCCCGGTGATCCGGTAGCTGAAACTGAGGTCAGCCAGTCCTCGGGGTAGCAGAACCTTGCTTCGGTTGGTCTTGAGCCAGCAACTCTGCGGGTTGAAACTCAGGACCGCGGAACCCCGGTTCTCGAGCACCACCAGGAACGTGTGGTAGGCCGGGGGCTGATCCGGTCGCCCCGCGAACGGATCGATCGCGAGTCCGGTCGTCCGTTCGATGAAATTGAGTCGCTCCGCGTCATCGAGTTGCTTGATCCAGACCTTCCACGTCGCCTCGTCGCCGACCCAGGTCGAGCCTTGGAGCAGTCCCAGGCCGGGCGCGTCGGTGTCCGGCTCGAATTGCGCGACGGGCACCGGTTTGGCCGAGTTCGCCGCGACCGCACCACACAGCGCCAGTAAAACGCCGAGACATCGTCCAAACGTAGCGAATCGTTCGTTCATGCATCGAGAATAGCACGCTCAAAACAGGTCGATTAGAATGCCTGCTCTCATGGAAGCACGGGAAATCGTCATTCGCGGGGCGGCTGAGCACAACCTCAAGCGCATCAACCTGACCCTTCCGCGGAACAAGCTGATCGTCATCACCGGCGTTTCGGGTTCGGGCAAATCGTCGCTCGCGTTCGATACGCTGTACGCCGAGGGACAGCGACGCTACGTCGAATCGCTCTCCGCATACGCGCGCCAGTTTCTCGAGCAGATGGAAAAACCCGATGTCGAATCGATCGAGGGCCTGTCGCCGGCGATCTCGATCGAGCAGAAGACGACGCAGCGCAACCCGCGTTCGACCGTCGCCACGGTCACCGAGATCTACGACTACCTGCGGCTCCTCTATGCCCGGGTGGGGCGGCCCTACTGTCACAACTGCGGCAAGCCGATCACCAACCAGTCCGTGCAGCAGATCGTCGACGCGGTGCTCGAACTCCCCGCGCGGACGCGTATCCAGGTGCTGGCCCCGATCGTGCGTGGCCGCAAGGGCGTCTACAAGAAAGAGTTGACCGCCGCCGCCCACCAGGGGTTCGTCCGCGCCCGGATCGACGGAGAGGTGCGCGACCTCTCCGACCCGATCGACCTCGACAAGCAAAAGAAGCATACGATTGAGATCGTGGTCGATCGGCTGGTGATCAAATCCGGCTTGAAGAACCGGCTGACCGATTCGGTCGAAACCGCCTTGGCCGCGGCCGACGGCCTGCTCATCGTGGACGTGGCCGGCAAGAAGGACCTGCTGTTCTCGCGCCATCTGGCCTGTTCGGACTGTGGGGTCTCGGTGCCCGAGCTAGCTCCACGGATGTTCTCGTTCAACTCGCCGTTCGGCGCCTGCGAGACCTGCGGCGGCATCGGGTTCAAGAAGCGTTTCGTGGAGTCCAAGCTGATCAAGGACGAGGACGTTGCGATCCGCGACGGGGCACTGGCATGGGGCGACGCCAGCCGTTACCAGCTCATGGAATCGGGCATCTTCAAGCACTACAAGGTTGATCCGAAGACCCCGTACAAGAAACTGAGCGCGAAGTTCAAGAAGATCCTCTGGGAAGGCGCGGGGGACCGGGAGTTCGATTACGTTTGGAAGGGCAAACGCTCGACCTACAAGTTTCGCTCGACGTGGGACGGTATCCTCCATCGGCTCGAAAAACGTTATCGCGAGAGCGCATCCGAGAAACGCCGGCAGCAACTCGAAAAGAGGATGGCGATCCAGCCTTGCCAGGACTGTAATGGGCTGCGCCTGCGCCCCGAGAGTCTGGCCGTCAAGGTCGGCGGCCTGAGTATCGCCGAGCAGACAAAGTTATCCGTTTCGGACGCTGCGAGGTTCTACAAGAAACTCAAGCTGACCGCGCGTGAAGGGCAGATCGCCCAGCCGATCTTGAAGGAGATCAATGAACGCTTGGGTTTCTTGGACAACGTGGGCCTGGGTTACCTGACGCTCGATCGCACGGCGACCACGTTGTCCGGGGGCGAGGGTCAGCGCATCCGGTTGGCGACGCAAATCGGTTCGCGGTTGACCGGGGTAATGTACATTCTCGACGAGCCGTCCATCGGGTTGCATCAGCGGGACAATCGTAAGTTGCTCGAAACGCTCACCGCGATGCGCGACCTGGGCAACACGGTGATCGTCGTCGAACATGACGAGGACACGATGCGGGCCGCCGACGTGCTCGTCGATCTCGGGCCTGGCGCGGGGGAGCTTGGCGGCGAGATCGTCGCCGTCGGCACGCCCGCGCAGGTCGCCCGCACCAAGAGGTCGTTGACCGGCGCTTACCTCTCCGGGCGCGAGTCGATCGAGATCCCGTCCGTGCGACGCGCCGGAAACGGTAAGGCGTTGATCGTGCGGGGTGCGCGCGAGCACAACCTCAAGAATATTGACGCGACGTTTCCACTGGGAAAATTCACCTGCGTGACGGGGGTATCGGGGTCGGGCAAGAGCACGCTGGTCAACGAGACCCTGCACAAAGCGCTGGCCCAGGAACTCCACGCCAGCGAACAAGAACCGGGACTGTTCAAGCGGCTCGAGGGAATCGAGCAAGTCGACAAGGTGGTCGATATCGACCAGGCGCCGATCGGCCGGACCCCGCGCTCGAACCCGGCGACCTACGTGGGTCTTTTTACTCTGATCCGCGAGCTTTTTGCGGTCGTGCCGGAGGCCCGGGTGCGCGGCTACAAGCCTGGGCGGTTCTCGTTCAACGTCTCGGGGGGGCGCTGCGAGAGTTGCGAGGGCGGCGGGGTTCTGAAGATCGAGATGCACTTTCTGCCCGACATCTACGTCACTTGCGATGTTTGCGGCGGCAAGCGTTACAACCGCGAGACGCTCGAGATCCTGTACAAGGGCCGCTCGATTTCAGAGGTGCTGGAAATGAGTGTGCAGCAGGCGCTCGACTTCTTTTCCGCCGTTCCGGCCCTACGGGGCAAGTTGCAGACCCTGTTAGACGTCGGTCTCGGTTACATCCGGCTCGGGCAGCCGGCCACGACACTCTCCGGCGGGGAGGCGCAGCGGATCAAACTATCCAAGGAACTGTCCCGCCGGGCCACCGGCCGGACGGTCTACCTGCTCGACGAACCGACCACCGGGTTGCATTTCGATGACATCAAGAAACTGTTGATCGTGCTCAACCGGCTGGTCGAGACGGGCAACACCGTGATCGTCATCGAGCACAACCTGGATGTCATCAAGACCGCGGATTGGGTGCTCGATCTGGGACCTGAGGGCGGCGAAGGCGGCGGTTGGGTAATCGCCGAGGGCACCCCCGAGCAAGTCGCCGAGGTGCGCGGCTCGCACACCGGTGCTTACCTCAAGCGCGTCCTCCCCGAAAAACGTCGAGCCAAGCGGGCCAGCGGTTGACAGCGTTTTAGCCCGCGGACTACTCTAGCGATCACCGGCCGGGAGAGCCGTTTGGACGGCCAGGGTCGTTCACGGGCAGAGGGCAGTTCGATGTTCGCGTTGAAATCCAGGCTCGCCGAGCAAATTCCGCCGATGCGCGAGCGTGTGAAAGCGATCCTCGCCGACCATGGAAACAAGGTCATCTCCGAAGTCACGGTCGCCCAAGCCTACGGCGGCATGCGCGGCGTCAAGGGTCTCGTCACCGAGACCTCGGCCGTCGATCCGCAAGAGGGCATCCGGTTCCGCGGCTACTCGATCCCGGAGATTCGCGAGAAACTGCCGACCGCCCCCGGCGGCGAGCAACCCTTCCCCGAGGGCTTGTTCTACCTCTTGCTGACAGGGGAGATCCCGACGGCCGAACAGGTCGGCGAGGTAACGCAGGCCTGGCGCGCCGAGGAAGAGCTTCCCGCTTATGTTTGTGCAACGCTCGACGCGCTACCCAAGGATACCCACCCGATGACTCAGTTTTCAATCGGGATCAGCGCGCTCCAAAAAGACTCGATTTTCGCGCGATGTTATCAGGCCGGGATGGCCAAGACGGACCACTGGGAAGCGATGTTCGACGACACGATGCGACTGCTCGGGCGGTTGCCCGGCGTTGCCGCCTACGTCTATTGCCGCAGCTACCGTGAAGGCGATCACGTGGCCCCCGGTGATCCCGAACTCGACTGGGCCGCCAATCTCGCTCACATGCTCGGTTCCGACGACAAAGGATTCCAGGAACTGTGCCGACTGTACCTGACGATTCTGGCAGACCACGAGGGCGGCAACGTCAGCGCGCACACGACGCACCTCGTCGGCTCGGCTTTGTCGGACCCGTACCTCTCGCTGGCCGCGGGCATCAACGGTCTTGCCGGCCCGCTGCACGGTCTCGCCAGTCAGGAGGTGATGCGCTGGATCCTGAAGATGAAGGACCAGCTCGGCGGTGGCGTTCCCAGCAAAGAGGAAATGAGCGAGTTCATCTGGTCGACGTTGAACTCAGGACAGGTCGTCCCTGGTTACGGGCACGGCGTACTGCGTGCGACCGACCCGCGCTACCTTGCACAACAGCGTTTCGCCCAACGCCACATGCCCGACGACGAGAACTTCAAGATCGTACAGATGCTCTACGACATCGTCCCCGCGATCCTGAAGGAGCAGGGCAAGGCCAAGAACCCGTGGCCCAACGTCGACGCGCACACCGGCTGCCTGTTCATGCACTACGGCATCAAGGAATATTCTTTCTTCACCGTGATGTTCGGTGTGTCGCGAGCGATCGGCGTGCTCGCGTCACTTGTTTGGGATCGAGCCCTGAACCTTCCGATCGAGCGGCCCAAGAGCGTCACGACAGACTGGATCGCCGGGCAAGTCTCCGACTGATCACGGCCGAGGTCCGTCTCTTTTAACTTCACCCCGAGGTTCCCATGAGTCTTCGAGTTCCGTTCACGTTCCTCTCGATTGCGTTTGTAGCATTGGCTGCGGGTTGTTCGGACGAAGCCCGTGTCACACTGCAGCTTCCCGCGGGCGCGGACGAGGCCGCCGAGGCGATTGACGCCGAGACCCTGCGCTCGATCGTCGAGGCGTTGTCCTCCGACGAAATGGCCGGACGTGGGCCCGCAACGGACGACGACCGTCACGTCCGCGAGTACTTGATCGACTATTTGGCGAGCGTGGGTGCCCAACCTGGAGCGGCCGACGGGAGTTGGCAGCAACGTCTCGAGTTGGTGTCGGTCACCGCGACGATGCCCGAGACATGGTCGTTTCACAGCGGTGGCGAGTCGGTCGACCTCGCTTGGTGGGACGAGTACGTCGCCGCGAGCGGCGTCCAGGAAGAAGCGGTTTCGATCGAGGACGCCGAGTTGGTCTTCGTCGGCTACGGCATCACCGCTCCCGAGGAGAACTGGGACGATTACAAGGGCGTCGATCTGACCGGCAAGGTGCTGCTGATGCTGAACAACGATCCCGATTGGGACCCGGCCCTGTTCGCGGGCACGCGACGGCTGTACTACGGTCGCTGGACGTACAAGTACGAGAGCGCGGCGCGCCAGGGCGCCGCGGGGGCGATCATCATCCACACCACACCGTCGGCGGGGTACGGGTTCACCGTCGTGCAAAACGGTTGGAGCGGTCCGCAGTTCCAGCTCCCGGCTCGAGACGGAGCGAAGATTGCCTTCGAGGGATGGGTCACCGAGGACGCGGCAAAACGTTTGTTGGCGCTCGGTGGACACGACCTCGACGAACTCGTCGCGCAGGCCAGGACGCGGGAGTTCGAACCCGTTCCATTGGCCATCACGACGTCGTTCACGTTCAGCAACGAGATCGATCGGAATTCGCTCTCGGCCAACGTGCTCGGTCTGATCCCGGGAAGCGATCCCGTGCTCGCCGATGAGCTGGTGATCTACACGGCACACCACGATCACCTGGGTGTCGCCAAGCCCGACGAGGATGGCGACGCTATCTATAACGGGGCGCGCGACAACGCTTCCGGGTGCGCGGTGATCCTGAGCGTGGCCAAGGCGTTCGACGCGTTACCCGAACCGCCGCGACGGAGCGTCCTGTTCTTGCTCGTCGGAGCGGAAGAGCAGGGCTTGCTCGGCTCCAAGCTGTACGCCGATAACCCCACGGTCCATCCGGGCAGGATCGTCGCCAACATCAATGTCGACAGCGCCGCGATCTTCGGCGCCGCGCGCGACGTGGCGGTAATCGGTGCGGGTAAATCCGAGCTCGAAGATCTGCTCGTGCAAGCCGCGGCCAAACAGAATCGTGTCGTGGTCGGTGAGCCGTTCCCGGACAAGGGGTATTACTACCGTTCGGACCAGTTCAATTTCGCCAAGATCGGTGTGCCCGCGCTGTACTTCAAGGCCGGCACCGACTCCGTCGAACACGGCAGGGAGTGGGGTCGCGAGATGGAGGATCGCTGGCGTGCCGAACGCTACCACCAGCCCGGCGACGAGATCTACGACGAGTGGGATTTCGGCGGCATGATCGAGGACGCGCGCCTGGCTTTCTGGGTCGGTTTGCACGTGGCCAATACGGATCACCTGCCGGCGTGGAGACCCGGTGACGAGTTCGAGCGCATCCGGCGCCAAATGCTGGCCGAACGACCGGACTAATACCGGTTACGCCAGTTTGCGCGCTCCGACCGTCGGCTCGGGGTCGTGGATCGAGAGTCCCATCACGGAGCCGCGCTGGAATTGGAATCGCACGCGCACCGATGGCGCGCCGCTGGGAGCGAAACCGTGCTCCTCGACCCGTAGCAAGACCCGTCCAAGCGGCGCATCGCCGCGTTTGATCGTGAGCATCCCGCGACGGAGTCCCACTTCGAAGTAGTCGTTTTCCCCGTCGGCGAACCGGTACTTGCCGACGTAGGGCTTGAGTTGCTCCTCGTCGGTTTCCAGGCTGGTCGCCCTGGGGTCGGCGTCGCCGCGCTCGGCAAGGTACGCGACGACGGCGGCCGCAGCGTCGCCGCCGAACTCGGCATGCGCGAGCATTGAGATCCCGTGCGGTCCCGGGATCGCCTGGATTCCCGGCTGCGCCTCGATCGCAGCCTTCACGACAGCAAGATTGCCCATCATCGCGTGCGTGAAGAGGTTGGGGCGTGCCCCGCCCGAAATCAGGACGTCCGCGATATCGCGCCGGCCCATGTGCGACGCGGCGCCCAGTGCCGACTCCCAGTCGCCGAAGCCCCAATCCCAGGCCGCCTTGGCCAACTCGGGTTTCGCCTCGACCAACTCCCTGACGTGGTCGAGTTTGGTGTGTGCCACGAGCACGATCTCCTTGACCAGTGCCGGGTCGTGCGACGGGTACATGTCGTGCACCGGAGACGGTTGCTTCTCTCCGTCCTTCGGGATGTGGGCGACCTGTTGTCCGATCAACGCGAGGCCCGCGCCCGCCGGTAGGGCGCCGAGAAAACTTCTGCGATCCATCGTGAACTCCTTTCCGAATCTAGATCGCCTCGCCGCGCTCAGATTCGGTTTCCTTTTCTTCTTCGACCAGGTTCTTGACCAACCCGGCGTAACGTTTCTCGATGCTGAAGCCGTAACCGTAGAAGTACTGCGGCCGGAAAAACCCGGTGGTGACGGTTTCCACCCCGGCCGATTGCAGACGGTTAAACAACTCCTTCATCAAGCGGTCGGCGACCCCCTTGCGCCGGTACGGTTCGGCGACGACGATCTTTTCGAGATGCGCGTTCTGCCCACCCTCCTCGATCTCGTAGTAGATGCCCCCGAGGATCTGACTACGCTGACTGATCGCCACCAGGTAACGGTGTTCCAACCGGAAACGCACATCCAGTTTGGCCGCCAGGAACAAACCGTGCAAACGCTCGACTTCCTTGGGAGTCAGCGCATGGCGTACACGGAAGCGGTTGCCATCCAGATCCTCGACGTTGACCACCATCTCGCTCTGCTGGCGGCCCAGGTGGCTGTGCACGAAGTCGGCGCGGTCCTCCGGGCGCAGGTAGGGGTAAGAAAGCCGCGTCAGGAAGTAATCCTCGTCGGCATCCAACTCGAGCCGCGAGCGCAGGTCGGCAACCGCGTCGACCAACTCATCGCCGACCAGTTCCCCGCCACGAAGTTTGGCGATCAATTCCTCGAGACCGTCGGCGAGGGCCTCTCCGGCTTCGCGGAACACCGTCTCGCGGAAAAAGCGCACGCGAGTCTCTGGATACTCCTTCACCAACGCGGTCAGCCCGTAGGTGTCGTAGAATTCGCGCAAGGTCCGCGCGCGGGCCTGGGGCGTGGGCTCTTCACCCAGATGTTCCCAGCGCCGGTAACGTTTGGCCGCGAAGAACAGACGCCGCGGCAGGAACCCGCGCAGTTTGACGATGCTCAGAAACTCGGAAAGTGCCTTCAGCATCGGATCGCTGGAGACGTCCTCCTTGCCTTGGAGCAGTTCCCCGAACTGTTCGATCCCCTCGTCTTCGCCGACTATCTCCATGATCGACGAGAAGATCACGTCCCAACCGACGCGACCGTCGAGCGCGGGATAGGCCTCCACCGCCGGGTCGAGGAATTTCTCACGCAGCGCCCGGATCATCGTATCGAGTCCCGTATGTGGCCGTCGCGTACTCACCGAGACGATCCGAACGCCGGTCATGTAGTCGTCGGTCGGAACGACGATGTTGTGCATGCCGGGATCGTCCAACTCCCAGCGGCGCCCGGAGCGCTGCCAGAAATCGACGCAGGCCGAGAGCGCCGTCCAGGCCAGGAACGGCCAGCGATCGTTCAGACGTTGGCCTCCGTCGTCGCGTTTGGAAAGCCGCAGCATCAATCGCGAGAGCGTCTCCCCGGAGATGAACTCCTCACTCCACATCCCGTGCCCGGACCAGTAGCCGCCGAAATCTTCGACCAGCGGCGGACCCGCTTGCGACGCCCCGCTGACGATCAGCCAGTGGATCTCCTCGAGGACCTCGTACTCGGTCATGTCGTGGTTGACGTTGATCGCAATATCGAAGGCGCCCTGGTAGCGCGTCTGGATCGTGACCCGGTAGACGGACTTGCCGTGACGCTCGCCGAGTAGGCGTATCCACACGCCGCCCGGCGGGATGTCGCTGAGTTGGATGAGCGCACCCTTCGAAAACAGGAACACCGCTTCGCGTAGGATCGCCGTCTCGCGGATCGCAGCGAGTAGTCGCGGGCGGTCGTTCTCGGGGACCTCGTCGTCGAACGCGACCACCTCGCGCCACTGGTATTCCCGGCCGGTCTCGGGATCGACGGCAATTCGCGCCACGGGTCCGAGCCAGGTTCGGAAACCGCTGCGTAGCGTCAGGATCGCCGCCGCGGCGAGTTCGCGCACGTGCTTCTTCGGCGCGAGTAGGTTGACGCGTACGAGGAACGTCCGCATCGGACGGTAACAGACCGGGTGCGCGGCACCGTAGGCCGCAAACAGGGCTAATAACGAATCGGCAAGCTCGTCGTACTCGCTGCCCTTATCGTCGGCGAAGCAGATTTCGCGTGCCAGTTTCTGGAACGCCGCCAACCGGTTGTGCGAGAGGCCCTGGGAGCATAGAGCGTCGCGCATTGCCTCGTCGAGTAACGGCGAGTCCGGTGTCAAAAAGCGGCGCAAGGTTTCGCCGAAACGGCCATCGTGCTCGGTGGCGACCAGCACCCGGAGGGCGACGCGGCGCACGTCGAGCGAGCCCGCCATCGCCGCGCGACTCAAGACCCGACGAGCCGGTTCCGCGAGCGGCCCTTTCTCCTCGTCGACGACCTGTTCGAGCAACTGGACCGCCGCCAGCGCTTGGCTGCGCTCCTCGGAGGCGAGCATGCGCGCCGCGAGATCCAGGTGCAGCAGGTCGTGGTGGCGGGACCGGCCGGCCGCCGCGAGCGCTTCGCTGTCTTGCTGGGTCACGCGATACGGCGTTGCACGGCCTTCCCAGCGGATGCCTTCCTCGGTGCGCCCCGGCCGCAACCGGTCGTTCAACTCGAGGTCGATGAAATCGACGAGTTGCTCGTTGCCCAGCCACAGCCGCGGCGAGTAGAGCAACGCTCCGAGGTTCACGGCGCCCTTGGGGTGCCGGTAGTAACAGGAGCCGATCCGGATCAGATCGTCCGAGTGGCGTTCCACGACGAGTGACGACCCGCGCGAGGGTAGGACCAACGTGCCGTCCTCGATGCGGATGTCCTGCGCGGTCAACCCGAGACGCTGGAACAGCCAGTTGGGCAACGTCAACTCAACATCGCCGACTTCCAGGTTGGTGCGACGGTAGAGCAGGCGGATCGTATCGGCGAAGTTGCGCACGACCTTGCTGCGGCGTGGCGTTCCCTTGTCGGTCAACTCACCGCGCTCGGGGTCGAGATCCCGGTCAATGACGGCGAAATCAACGATCCGTTCGTACGGCGCGAGAAACTTGTTGACCGAGACGACCAGCGAGCGGAAGTGAGCGCGGATCTCGGACTCGCCGGCCCGCTCGAAAGCGAGCCCGGTATAGTCGGGGTTGGGCCACAAGAGCACCGTGTTGAACTCGCGGTGGTCACCGACGAGGAACGCGCGGCCGACCGCTTCCAGGTCGCGGAACAGGTTCTCGATGCGCTGCGGGGCGATCGTTTCGCCCTTGATGTTCTTGTAAATCTCCTTCTTACGGTCGACGAGACGGTGATGGCCGTCTCGATCGACCTCCATCAGATCTCCCGTGTGGAACCAACCGTCCTCGTCGAACGAGGCCTCGTCGCCGGGTGGATCGAGATAACCGGACATCATGTACGGACCGCGGATCAGCATTTCGCCGTCCTCGGCGATCGCCGTCTCGATTCCCGGAAGCGGAGTGCCCAACGAATCGTCCCTGTACTCGCCGACGGGAGTCATCGTAATGCCGCCGGTCGCCTCGGTCATCCCGAAACCACTGAGCAGTTCGATCCCCTGGCGCTGAAAGAAACGGAAGATGTCGGCGTCGAGATGGCCCGCGGCCGAGAGACCCCAGCGCAGCCTCCCCCCGGTGACGGCTTCAACGGCGGCGCGGAGTTCCTCGTCGCTGGACGTGTCGGAGTCGGCCCGGGCGACGATCAACTCGCGAAGCTGTATCCACTTCTTGGGAACGCTGATGAAAACCGTCGGCCGGTACTGCCGCATCCCGTTCGTCAACGCCCGCGGCGACGGGTCGTCGAGAAAACAGTAGGTTGAGCCCCAGAAAATGCATCCAAGCATCTCAAAGAAGCGCCCGAACGTGTGGAACAGCGGCAGGAAACAGAGAAAGACGTCGTCCTCGCCGATCTCGGGCAGGCTCAGCGCGCGTGCGAAACGCTTGAAGACGAGACTGCGTTGCGTGAACAGGATGCCCTTCGGGGTGCCCGTTGTCCCGGAGGTGTACATCACGGTTGCGGCGTCGTCCGGTTTCGCGGCCTGGCCGCGTTCCTCGGGAGCGCCCGCGGGAATCCGATCTGCCTGCGACAACAACTCTTCCCACGACAACACGCCGTCGGGTTTGCGATCGAGCGGATCCAACACGATGATGTGTTCGAGTTCGGACAGTTCTTCGCGCGCCGCGATCACTTTCGTGAGTTGCTTGCGGGTGGAGACGATGATGGTGTGCGCCTTCGAGTGCCCGAGGATGTAGCGTACATCCGCATTGGTCGAGTTGGCGGGAACGAGGACGTTGAATAGGCCGCTGCCCAGGCAGGCCAGATCGAGCAGCGCCATTTCGATCCGGTTCTCGGACAGGATCGCGATCGGTCGAGGCTTCGACCCGCCATCGAGGGCGAGCAACGCACGCGCGATCAACTCGACGCGCGCACGGGCACGACGCCAGGTCAGGTTGCGGACCCGCCCGGCCCGATTGTAACGGAACAACACTCGCGAGCCGAATTTCTCGGCGCGTTGCCGGAACAGTGGCCCGACCGTCAGTCCGGTCGCTTCGATGCCCGCAAGAAAACGATTGGCCCACAGGTTGCGTTCGGCCGGGTCGATTTTTCTCAAGAATGCGGGGCGGCGCAGTAGGTCCAACAGATCGAGGACCGCGCGCTTCAAGGCCGGTGTCTCGGCGCGGTTCGCCAGCCGTGCAACGGAGCGGTCAAACAGGCCACCGAACTCGTCAACCGCCAGCGGACCCAACCACGGGTCGGGGTCGATGGCGCCAAGGAACGTGCGCACCACGGCGAGATCGAGCCGCTCGGACTCCTCGAGACCGGTGGCGCGGTCAGCCGCGCGTCGCAGCGCCTCGGCTAGGCGCTCCACAGCGTCGCGGGTCGATACGGCCGACAACCCCGCCAGCGCCTGGGTCATCCGTTCGCTCTCGGCGCTCTCGGAACGGGGCATCAAATCCATGGGCCTCCCGTTATCCGGCAACAGGGGTTGCCCTGAACGGTCGATCCGGAGGATTATAGGACTTGCACGGGATCTTTCGGAAGGAGTGACGTTGACCACTTTTTACACCGCGATTATTTCCGTCGGAAAAATCGACCCCGAGGAGTTGCGCCTGACGACCGTCCGGGTCGCCAAGCTGTTACGCACGCCGCTGGAGATCCGTGGCCGGCTCCCCGTATCGCAGAGCGCGCACGATACGGAGCGAGGCCAGTTTCGCGCGGCGGAGTTGATGAAATCAGCCCGTGCGATGGCCCCGCAACTCGGCTCCGGCACGTTGATCGGCGCCGATGGGGGCGAAGAGGGGAAGCCTTCATTGAGAACGGACGGTTACATCTTCGTGACCGACGTCGATCTTTTTACCGCCAACACCGATGGCGTTTTCGCGGCGCTGATCTCTAAGGCCGGGCTCGCCGTCACGTCGGTCCGCCGCCTGCGCGAATCGTTTTATCGCCGCAGCGCCGACCTGAACAAGCAACGCTCGCGCCTGGTCAAAGAGATGGCGCGCATGGGGGCGCGCCTACGCGGCGCCAAGGAGTGCTCTCAGCCGGCTTGCCTGCTGGCGGCTTCGAAACACCTCGCCGATCTCGATATCAAGGAAGAGAAGTTTTGCCGCGATTGTTCGCTGCTTCTGTTCGAAGGGACCGTGAAGATCTGATCGGGGGGCCGGTCGTGGGAAGGTGAGTGTGTCGGGTTGGCAAGACAAAGCGCGGGACGTGATCGTCGCGATCCTCGGTGGAGGCCGTGGCTCGCGGCTGGACCCGTTGACGCGCATGCGCGCCAAACCCGCAGTGCCGATCGCCGGAAAGTACCGGCTGATCGACATCCCGATCAGCAACGCGATCCATTCCGGGATGGAGCGTATGGTCGTGATGACCCAGTTCAACTCGAACTCGCTGCACCTGCATCTGACACAGACGTACAAGTTCGACATTTTCTCCCGGGGCTTCGTGCGATTGCTCGCCGCGCAGCAAACTCCCGTCCACGACGGCTGGTTCCAAGGGACTGCCGACGCGGTGCGCCGCAACCTGGCCACGCTACGCGGGCTTGACGGTGATCTCGTATTGATCCTGGCCGGCGATCACATGTACCGCATGGACTACCGCAACATGCTGCGCGACCACCTCGACGCCAACGCCGACGTAACCCTTTCGTTATTGCCCTGTTCGGAAGATGAGATCGCCGATTTCGGCGCCGTGCGGGTCGATGAAAAAGGCAACGTTCTCGAGTTTCGTGAAAAACCAAAGACACCCGAGGCCCGCGAAGGGATGACGGTTGCGGCGGAACTACTCACCGCTCGCGGAGTCAAAGGCAGCCGTCCGTACCTGGCCTCGATGGGGATTTACCTGTTCAAAAAGCAAGTGTTGGTGGAGTGTCTCGACAACGACCTGATCGATTTCGGGAGAGATGTGATCCCCGCGGCGGTCGGGAAGTACAAGGTCCACGCTCACCTGTTCGACGGCTACTGGCGCGACATCGGCACGATCCGGGCGTTCTACGACGCGCACATGGACATGGTCAGTCCGGAGCCCCCGTTCGACTGGTACGACGGGGAGTGGCCGTTCTACACGCATCCGCGCTACCTGCCCGGCTCGCGGCTTCGCGGTTGCCGTTTCAACGATACGGTGCTTGCCGGCGGCGCCACGATCCACGAATCGACGCTCGAACGATCGGTGATCGGGATCCGCACGACGATGCGCAAGGCCACGGTGCGGCGCACGCTGATCATGGGTGCGGAGGATTACCCTCCTCCGGGTCCCCCGGGCGCGCCGCCCGTCGGTATCGGCGAGGGTTCGTTGATCCAGGACGCGATCATCGACCTGAACGCTCGCATCGGGCGTAACGTGCGTATCGTCAACGAAGACGGCGTGAAAGAAGCCGAGGGCGACTCGTGGGTGATCCGCGACGGTATCGTCGTCGTGCCCAAGAACGCCGTGATCCCCGACGGGACGACGATCTAGCGGACCGAAACCGACCCTGGGCATGCTAGTTCGCGATCAGGCCGGTCTGGCCGTGAAACAGGATCCCCGCCAGCGCTCCGGTCATCAAGGTGGCCAGCACCGCGCCGAGCAGGGCTCGCGGTCCGAGCGCGGCGAGGTCGTCGCGCCGCGTTGGGGCGAGCGCGGAGAAGCCGCCGACGAAGATCCCCATCGAAGCGACGTGCGTGAAGCCACAGAGCGCGTAGGACAGGACGACGACCGATCGGGCCGACAGGGCGCCCTGCTGCGCCAGCGCGCCGAGCTCGCGGTACGCCGGGATCTCGGTGAGGATCAGGCGCTGGCCGAGGAGTTGCCCGGCGGCCTGGGTATCGCCGCTCTCGATCCCCAGAAGCCAGGCCACCGGCGTGAAAATCCAACCGAGGATCAGGCTGAAGCTGAGCGGTTCGCCGCCGACCGTCCCGAGCTTTGCGAGCGCGAAGTTGAGCACGCCGACCACGCCGAGCACGGCGATCAACAACGTCGAGATCCCGGCCGCGAGTTTGAGGCCGTCCCACGAGCCCGCGGCCAATGCGGCGATCGAGTTGCGATGGCGTTCGCCCTCGGCCACCGGAGGCACCTCGCCCATCGTTTCGGGGGTTTCGGTCTCGGGAAGCAAGAGCTTCGAAACGAGCACGGCGGCGGGGATCGATAGCACGGACGCCGAGATCAGGTGTCCCGCGATCTGCGGGAAGCTGTCCTTGAGGAACAACACGTAGATCGCGAGCGTGGTCGATGCGACGGTCGACATCCCGCACGTCAGCACGGTCAGCAGTTCGGATCGCGTCATCCGCTCGAGGTACGGCCGCACGGTCATGGCCGACTCGACCCCGAAGAACACGTTCGCCGAACCGGCGAGCGCCTCCGCGCCGGACAGGCCGAGCGTGCGGCGGAACACGCGACCGAGCGCGTGGACGACCGGCTGCAGCAACCGCAGGTGGTAGAGCACCGCCATGATCGAGGCGAAGAACACGACCGCCGGTAAGACCTGTGCCGCCAGCACGAAGCCGACCGACGGTTCGCCCCCTGGAGTCGATTGACCCGGGCTCAGGGCCAGCGGGCCGAACAGGAACTCGGCGCCGGCATTGGCCCCGCTCAACACGGCCAACACCACGTCGTTGGCCCACAGCAGGACCGTGCGTGTTTGTGGAACCACGAAGACGACGACGCCGAGACCGGCCATCAGGGCGCTCGCCCCGATCACGGTGCGTTTCGGGAACGGACGTTTCCGACCGCCCACGAGCCAGGCGATCACGCCGAACGCGACAAATCCCGCGAGCGACATCAGGTTGAGCCAGCTCATCGACCCCATTATCTCTAAAAAGGGCTCGCAGTAGTAAACTGCCGCCATGCAAGTCAAGACGATGTGCAACCGTGACTGTCCCGATGCATGCGGCATCGTGGCGACGGTGGAAAACGGGCGCATCACGCGGATCGAGGGCGATCCGGATCACCCGGTCACCGCCGGGTTTCTCTGTTACCGCACCAATAAATTCCTCGCACGCCAGTACGATCCCGAACGGATCACCACGCCGCTGCTGCGCACGGGCGATCGATTCGAACCGATCTCATGGGATCGGGCGATCGAAACGATCGCCGCAAAACTCGAGCAGGTCCTCGCCGAATCCGGACCCGCGGCGATCTTCCACTATCGCAGTGGGGGTTCCATGGGGCTCATGAAACAGGTCACCGATTACTTCTTCGAAAGGATCGGACCGGTCGCGATCAAATCCGGCGACATCTGCTCCGGTGCCGGCGACGTGGCGCAGGAAACCGACTTCGGTATCGAGGACGCGCACGACTGGTTCGATCTCCGCAACAGTCGCACGATCCTGATGTGGGGTAAGAACCCGTTCATCAGCAGCATTCACCTGGTGCCGTTGTTGCGTGAACTCAAGAAGCAGGGCACTCGGTTCGTCCAGATCGATCCGGTGCATCATCGTGCTTGCGACTTCGCCGATCTGTATCTTCAGCCTCGCCCCGGGGGCGACATCGCCCTGGCCTATGGTCTGGCGCGCGTGCTGTTCGAAACCGGCCGCGTGGATCCCTCCGCCGGTAGCTATTGCGAGCACCTGGACGGGTTCAAGGCGGACGCGTTCGCCCGCCCTCTGGCGGAGTGGGCGCGGAGCGCGGACGTCGGCGTCGAGGAGATCGAGTGCCTCGCGGACGCCTACGCCGACGGCCCCTCCGCGTTGCTGGTCGGTTGGGGTGTGCAGCGCCGCGCCCACGGATCGGCGGCGGTGCGCATGCTCGACGCGCTGGCGGCGATCAGCGGCAACCTCGGCGTGCCCGGCGGCGGCGTCTCGTTCTCCGTGGCGCGCCGTGCGGCGTTTGACCTGTCTTTCCTCGAAGGTCTGAAGACCGCGCCGCGCTCGATCCCCGAACCGTTGATCGGTCCGGGGCTGCTCGAGGCGAGCGATCCGCCGTACCGGTTCCTCTGGGTCACCGCGGGCAATCCGGTAGCCATGCTCCCCGAATCGGGGACCGTCGCCCGGGCACTCGAATCGATGGAGATGACCGTCGTCGTCGACAGCTTCCTGACCGACAGCGCACGCTGTGCCCACCTCGTGCTGCCCGCCGCCACGATGCTCGAGGACGACGACGTGCTCGGCTCCTACGGACACCATTACCTCGGTTTGATGCACCCGGTGGTGCCCCCGCTCGGCGAATCGAAGACCGATTATCAGATCGTCCAGTTGTTGGCACGGCGCATGAAAGCGGGGGATGAGTTTGAACGCACGCCCGACGAATGGAAGAAGATCCTGCTGCGTCGCACGGCGAAAAAGGGCGTCGGCTTCGAGGAACTGGAACGGGGGGTCCGGCGCAATCCGCTCCGTGAGAAGGTGATGTTCGCCGATCGCACATTCCCGACCGCCAGCGGCAAGGTCAACTTGATCCGTGCAGCGCCGGTCGAAGTATCCGCGGTCGACGAGCAGCGGCCGATGCTCTTGATGGCGTTGGCCACCGACAAGTCGCAGGCGTCCCAGTGGCCCGATCGCGCGCAACAGGGTCCCGCGCTCTGCACGGTCCACCCTGAAACGGCCCGCGGCTTCGCCGACGGCGACGAGGCGCTGCTCGAATCCGAGATCGCCTCGATCCGCATCAAACTTCGCTTCGACGCCAACCAACGACGCGACGTCGCACTGATGGACAAGGGTGGCTGGCACCAGCGCGGTCGCAGCGCCAACGCCTTGGTCCCGGCCGCCGTCACCGATGCCGGGGGTGGGGCACGTTACTACGACACGCCGGTACGCCTGCTGCCCGCGAACTGAACTCGAGGACTCCCGTTCGTTGTCGTTTCTTTACAAAGCGGCAACCTCGGGCTAAGGGAGAAAGATTGGATGCGTTTCCACTGGTTTGCCGCGATCGCGGTGGTTGTCCTGGTGGCCCTGACCCCCGCATACGCGGAGAAAGAAAAGAAAACCGGCTGGTCCAGTACCGCCGAGGTCGGTTTTGTGATGACGAGCGGTAACTCGGATACCCAGACGCTCAATCTCAAGAACGAGTCGACTCGTAGTTGGGAGAAATCCAGCTTCCGCATCAAGGCCGGAGCGATCCGCGCCGAAACCACGACCACGACGCGGATGGCGATCGATTCGGGAAGCGGTCCCTCCGTTTCCGAAACCGAATTGACGGCGACCAACGCCGAGGCCTACTACTTCGAGGGACGGTTCGACAGGAAGATCCATGATAAGTTTTTCTGGTTCGCGGGTGCCGGTTGGGATCGCAATCGCCCGGCGGGTATCGACAACCGCACCACTGCGTTCGGCGGCGTCGGCAACATCTGGCGCGAGGATGACAAGATCACATTTCGCACCGATTACGCTCTGAGTTACACCGATCAGGAGGACGTCGTTCCCTTGGCAACCTCGGTCGGGGACTACGTCGGCGTGCGGGTATCATGGGACTACAAGCACAAATTTACCAAGTCGACGGAATACTCTAACGGTTTCGTCGTGGATTACGGCCTCAATGAATCAGACAACTGGCGCGCCGACATGATCAACGCCGTTGCGGTGGCGATCAACAGCAAGCTCGCGCTCAAGGTCAGTCTTCAGTCGCGATACAACAATCTCCCGCCTGTCGAGTTGCTGACGGTGGTTGATGGCATGGGGGCCGCGCCGGTAGAGTTTGAGTTGGATAAACTTGATACGATCGTCAGCATTTCGCTCGTCGTTAACTTTTAAGGGGTTCGAGATGGAAGCCTTGACCGTAAAGATTTGGAGTCTCATTTCCCTCCATGGGCCGAACGTGGTCTACGCGATAATCATTTTGATCGTTGGGCTGATCGCTTGCAGAATCATCCGCACGACGGTGAGGAACGGACTGACCAAGGCCGGCGTCGACGCCACGCTGGTCCCGTTCGTCTCGAAGATGGTGTACTACCTGTCGCTGACCTTCGTTATCGTCTTCGTGCTTGCACGCTTCGGGATTCAGACGACCTCGATCATCACCGTCCTCGGCGGCGCGGTGCTGGCGGTGGGCCTGGCGCTCCAGGGCACGCTCAGCAATTTCGCGGCCGGCGTGATGCTGTTGTTGTTTCGTCCGTTCGAGGTCGGCGATTCCGTGGATGCCGGAGGGACGATCGGCAAGGTGATCGAGGTAGGTGTGTTCTGCACCACGCTGAATTCGCCGGACAACATCAAGATCATCATCCCCAATTCGTCCATCAATGGCGCGATCATCAAGAACTTCTCGGCCAACGCCACCCGCCGCAACGATCTCGTGATCGGGATCGACTACGGCGACGACATTGGTACGGCGATGGACGTCATCCGGCGCGTGCTCGAAGCCGACGCCCGCGTGTTGAAGGATCCCGAAGCGTTGATCGCGGTCGGCGAACTCGCGGACAGCTCGGTCAACATCCTCGTTCGTCCGTGGAGCAAGGCAAAGGACTCCTGGCAGCTGCGCTTGGATCTGAGGCGCACGCTGAAGGAACAACTCGAGGCGGCCGGGTGCTCGATCCCGTTCCCGCAGACCGACGTCCACCTGCACCAGGTAGCTTCGGGGAACCCGTAGGGGCGGCGCGCGCCCTACCCGAGCAATGTCGCCAGCCAGTCTCGCCAGCGGCTGTACTTGCCCTTCAAGTACGCCCCTGCATCGTCCGGCTCGTATCGCGTGGCGGCCGGCGTCGCCGGCCGGATCCCGTCGCACGCTGCGATCGCCGCGCCACGCAGCGTCACCTCGGTCGCATCGATTCGTTCCACGGCCTGTCCCAATAGCGTCGCGAGACCCTGCGCCACGAACGGTTCCGCGGACAATCCGCCGGCCAACGCGATGTGCTCGGCTCGATCGCTCGAGGTCAGGTCGTCGTAGATCTCGCGCACGCGAAACAGCAATCCCTCGAGCAACGCACGGTGCGCGGCTTCGCGGTCGATCGACGATTCCGGCCGCGAGAACGTCACACCGATCTCCGGGCGCCAGTGCGGCGAGCCGAGGCCCGCGCCATCGGGGATCGCGAACAGATCCTGCGCTGGATCCTGCCGTTCGAGCACCGGGCTCCCCGAGCGATAGCGGTCGATCGCAGGACCGCAGCCGCTGATCGCACCCTCCAATGCGTAGAGCGGGGGGGTTCCCCGATCCGCGCGCAGGATTCCGGTGAGGTAGCCGCGAAGCCGCGAGGACGGTTCGTCGATCGGTCGTAACACGAAACCGCCCGTGCCGAGGTTGATCAGCAACGTGTTTGTGTCCGCGCCGGTGAATCCGACCAGGCCGGCGGACTGATCGGCAAGGCTGGAGCGGAACACCGCGCCCTGCGCCGTCGGGCAATCCAGACCGTCCGATGGCCGGACCTGCGGCAGGCAATCCAGGTCAACGCCGAACTTCGTGCACAGCGTTTTCGACCAGGCGAGTCGCTCGATATCGAAAAGCCCCGTTCGCGCGGCCATGCTGGGATCCGTGCTCGGTGTTCCGCCCCAGCGCTCGATCAACAACGTGTCGAGTGTACGAAGCCGCACCTCGCCGCGGCGCAGTGCGGCGGCCATGCCCGTGTCCGCCTCGCCCATCGCGGCGAGCTTGGGCCCGACGTAGTGCGCCGAGAGCATGAGGCCGGTCAAACGATGAAACTCCGGCTCGAAGTTCGCGTTACGCCGGCACCAGTCGGCGGCGCGTGTGTCCTGCCACGAAATCATCGGTGTCACGGCGCGGCCGGCATGGTCTTGCAGGACGAAGCTCGACCGCTGGCAACTCAGTCCAGCGGCCAGTCCCTCATCGATCTCGTCCGCCAACGTTTCGAGCAGGCCGAGAGCGGCGTCGATGTGGTCCTGCGCGTCGCCTTCGCAAATCGCGCCGGCACGGCGTAGCGGCGGACTGTCGCACGACGCCAGCCGGATCAGCGACCCATCGGACGCGAATAAGCCTGCCTTGATGCGCGTGCTGCCCAAATCGAGACCGAGGGCTAATACCGGTTCCGGCATCACGGCCCCGAGATCTCACCGCAGATCGATCGAACTTCTGCGATCTGCCGCTCGTTCGACCAGCGCAGGATTTTCCCTGCGACGGCCGCGGCCAACCGAACCCGTTGTTCCGGCAATGTTGCGATCAGCGTCAAGGGCAAGCGCCGGCGCAAGAGATCCTGCAGGTTCGCGACCATCTCGTATCGCGAGCAGAACACCAACTCGCCGATGCACATCGGCGTTTCGGGCACGAATCGGCGCGCCAGTCGCGGCATTTTCTCGATCATGCGCAACAGCACCTCGAACCGCCGGCCATAGCGTAACTGGCACGCGAGGGCCGTCTCTTCATCCAGACCAAGGCGCAGTGACTGATCCAACGTCCGCTGTTGCCATGAACGGTAGCGCCCCTCGGGGCGCCAAGGGAACGGGCGCTGCGCGGTCGGGCAGGGACCGGGATCGCGCCCCAGTTCGTTGCAGACATGGTCCACGAGTTTCGCGGCGTCGACACGTGCCGACGTGTACTTTCCACCGACGGAGGCGACGACCCCGCCGTATGGCTTGGCGAGCGACCACTCGCGGGCCAGCGACGACGGATCGCCGGCCTTGTCCATGAAGGTGCGCAGCCCCGTGTAACGCCCGATCACATCGTTTTCGGTCCACTGGACGTCCTTGAGAACGGCGTTCGCGTGATCGAGTAGGTAGGTCTCGTCGGCGGCGAGACAGCGAGCGTTGCGCGGGTCCCCCTCGAACGGCGTGTCGGTCGTTCCCAGAAGCGTCCGGCCGTTCCAGGGGATCAGGAACACGACGCGGCCGCGTTCTCCGGTCAACAGCAGGAAGGCGTCGGATGTGGGCAGGGCAGGCATGACCAGGTGAACGCCTTTGCTGAACCGTGTCTTCAGGGTGCTGCCGGGGACCGCGGCCTCCAGCAAAGTTTGATTCCATGCGCCCGCGCACAGCGCAGTGAACTTCGCCTTGATCTGGATCGTCGTGCCCTCGAGACGATCCTCGACGACCGCACCGACGATGGCGCCCCGATCCTCGGTCAAGCGCAAGACCGACGCATGGTTGATCGCGATCGTCCCGGCATGTAGCGCCCCGTCAATCAACTCCAACGTGAACCGTGCGTCGTCCGTCTGGCAGTCGCCGTAGGTGAAGCCGCCCTCGAGGCGATCCCGCTTGATGAAATCGTATTTTTGTTTCATGCGCTGCCTGGACAGGCTCTCGTGACCGTGCAACGGTCGCTGAGCGCGGGCGATCATGTCGTAGAGAATAAGACCGAGACGCAATTTGAGGCGCATGCGCCATCCCACGCCGTACAGCGGGATGGCGAAACGGAGCCGCTGCACGCGATGCGGGGCCAACTGCCTCAAGCGGTTGCGCTCGCGCAGCGCCTTCCGGACCAGGCCGAATTTGTGATACTCGAGATAGCGCAGCCCGCCGTGGATCAACTTCGACGACATCGACGACGTGCCGGAGGCCCAGTCGCCCTGCTCGACGATGGCCACGCGGAGGCCGCGTAGCGCGGCGTCGTACGCGGTCCACGCGCCGTAGACGCCACCGCCGACGACGAGCAGATCGAATGTGCCGGCGCCCAGTGCGTCGACGTGCCGCTTCAAGACGCACGTCCCAGTTGCCCGGCCAACCAATCGGCGCAATCGGAGATGAGGGCCGCCGCACCCGCATCACGGGCGGTGCGCACCTGCCTGGGTGTGTTGCAGGTAAACGACCACAGCGACCGACCGCGGCGACGGACACGTCGCCCAAACGCGGCGCTCAGGCCGCGCACATCCGCACTGACCACCTGCGGCGCACCGCGCCGCAACTTGCCCGCCAGTCCCGGCAATAACGGGCGGACATTGAGTACGCGAGGGACTCCGGGCGCGACGCCGGCGACGGTCGCGAGTACGCCGGCATCGAAACCGAGGATCCAGGCCTGCGTGGCTCCCTCGACGGTTTGAGCCACCTTCGTGGCGAGTTCGCGGTGGCGTTCGACGGCGTCGGCGCCCTCACGCGTCTTGATCTCGACGAGCAGCCGGGTCCTTCCGTTCAAGCGATCCAGTACCTCGTCCAACGTCGGAATCCGATGGCGACGCCGCGCGGCGGGGAACCGCGTCCCCGCATCTAGACGCCTCAACTCGGCCAGATCGAGCTGGTGGACTCGACGCAGTCCGCCCCCGGCGCGGGCCAAGGTGCGGTCGTGGTACACGACCGGGATGCCGTCGCGGCTCAATTGCACGTCGAACTCGATGCCGTCACATCCGAAGCGCAACGCTTGGTCGAACCCGGCCAACGTGTTTTCGGGGTAGCGCCTTGGGGCGCCGCGGTGGGCGATGACCCAGCAGTGGTTCGATTCGACCGATCCTGTCAACTCACTCGTCCCCGAGAATTTCCTCGATTGTGCTTTCGAACAGCGTCTGCAACCGAGTGTATGCTTCGCCGGTCGCCGGTCCGGAAAAGCCGGAGTAGACCATGTGGACGTTGCCGTCGCCGTCCATGAAGATCGTGGTCGGGAAGGACTTGATCCGTTCAATGAGCGGGAACGCCTTTGACGCTTCCGTTTTGTCCGCCGTCCCGGCAATCAAGAGCGGGTACTCGATGCCGTGGTAGTCGCGGTAGACTCGGACCTGTTCGGCGTCCCGCGCGAAGTCGCCGGTCATCTCGAACGCGAGCCCGACGATGGACAACCCGCGCTCGCGGAAGCGCTCGTCAAGCTCGACGAGGTAGGCCGTGGCGTCGTTACAGTTGGGGCACCACGAGCCGAACACTTCGAGGATGCGGGCCCTGCCGGCAAACTCCGGATCGTCCAACGAACGCGGGGTGCCCGCAAGATCGGGGTACACGACTTCGGCCAGCGGGACTCCTCCGACCCACGCGACTTGTTCCGTCGCGGGGTCGATCGTCGCAGAATCGTCGCGCTCGGCGGTCCAGGTGTCGTGCCAGCTCTCGCGTGACCAAAAATCGCCGGCGAGCCTGCCGTCCGACTGCAGCCGTGCGTCGAAGAGAAACGCGTGCGCACCATCGAACGCCGACAATCGCAGGTGGTCGCCCTCGAACGACCCGGCGAGGTAGCGATAATCGCCGGTCGTGGTGAGGAAGGTGCCGGTGACTTCGTGACCGTCGCCCTGCTCGAGCTCGGCGACCGCCAGGTCGTCCTCGCCGGCGAAGCGAACCGCCCAACGTCCGTTGACGGAGCC
>Ga0209988_10000058_pt1 | contig 52958 bp, 39 predicted proteins | sample N075metaG_FD_183115 | JGI IMG/M metagenome (GOLD analysis project Ga0209988, IMG submission 183115) | Deep subsurface microbial communities from Kermadec Trench to uncover new lineages of life (NeLLi) - N075 metaG (SPAdes) (version 2) | ecosystem: Environmental > Aquatic > Marine > Ocean trench... | reverse complement strand
CAAACTTGGTACCCACCCCGTAGCCCTGGTACATAGGCCCTTCATGGTCGTTAACCGGCGCCTTCTCAATTTCTCCGGCGACACCGGCAATCACCACATCACCACCCAACTTAATGCCGGCCTTGCGGATCGCTTCAATCGCGCTGATGTACGTACCCATGGCACTCTTCATATTGAAGGTGCCCATGCCGTATATCCATTCATCGTCCACCAGGGTGGCTTTACACTGGTAACCCAGGCCGCGGTGCGCTTGCTCAGGGCCAAAGGAGGTATCCAGGTGACCATTGAACATTAAGGACTTGCCACCACCGTGCCCCTGCAGGCGCCCAACGGCGTTATAACGATCATCGCCGATGGGCTGCAATACCGACTTGATACCGGTGGTATTCAATACCTCGTGAAGTGCCCTGGCGACGTCGCCCTCATAACCGGTGGGGCTGGGGATATCCACCAGGTCCATGACCAGCTTGACCAGTCGGTCACGGTCAATATTGTCGATGGCCTTCTGCAGTAATTCAGGGTTTACGGTAGTCATAGTGTCGTTCCTTTATCTAGGGTCCTGTTTCAGGCGACCTTGGTGACCAGGACGCCCAGGCCCTGTACGTGGCACTCCATCACATCACCGGATTTCATCCAGACCGGATCTTTCATGCCGGAGATGACCCCGGGAGGACTGCCGGTGGTAATCACATCGCCAGGCTCCAGGGTCATGTGTGACCACCAGGACACCAGTTCGGCGATGTTGTAATGGGTGTTGGCCGTGCTGGAGCTCTGGCGCTTGTCACCATTGAGGTACATATTCATATCCAGCTTATTCGGATCTTCCAGTTCATCAAGTGTCACCAACCAGGGACCCAGCGGACATGAGCCGTCAAAACTCTTGCCCAGCAAGATGACGTTATTGGCGTGTTCCCTTGCCTGGATATCGCGGGCGGAGACATCGTTAAAAATCATCAGGCCAACCACGTAATCCATGGCCTCTTCAACGCTGACTTCCTTGCAGGTTTTACCAATCACAATGGCCACTTCAATTTCATAATCGAGCTGCTTGGTGATGGTAGGAATCTCAATGGTGGCGCCGGAACCGACTCCACAGGACGGTGCCTCCAGGAAACCGGTGGGGTGTTCAAAGTGAAACTGGTCCCAGCCGTGCTCTTTCCACTCACTGGCTTCCCAGCTTTCCAATTCTTCCAGGTGGGCATCAAAATTGCAGGAAGTGTGAATAATCTTGCCGGGGCGTACCGGCACCTGCAATTCGATTTCTGTGTCGCTGTAGGCGTGTTCACTGCCATCGGCCTGGGCGGCAACATCCGCAATCTGCTGCAGTGCGGCAGGGCCCGCCGCCAGGATGGCCGGCATACTGGCAGCAATGGCGCCATCACTGAGCGCCACTACATCCAGGTATTTATCGTCCTGATAAACACCCACGGTTTGCTGGCCACTGGCCTTGATGATAAATGTCGCTAACTTCATTTGAGTATTCCTCTTACCGAAGCGGTGTGTAAGGCACCGGATGTACTAAAAAATATGCTGCCGAGAATAATAGATTTGCAGGGCAAAGCGTGCTTGCCCGCTAACGTGTAAAAGGTTGACTGTGCGCGCAGCACAGCCAATACTCAGCTGTTAGAGATTCTACGGGCACTGAAATGGCTGCTGACAAGGCTTCAGCTGACAAACTAAAAAACTCTCAACTGATAGAAGATGTGCGCAGCGCGCACGTGGCTGTGGACATTGAGCAGCACGGCAAGCGCATCAAACATTTCAGCTGTAGAGAGCTGCCCCTGGGCAAACTGGAGCTGTTTGATATTGTCATCGACCCGGTGGCGATTCACCGTCGCCATGAAGACATCGACAAGGATTCCAACGACGACTTTCTGTTGGCCACGCAGGTAAAGGGTACCGTACTGGTTAAAGAAGGTGATGTAGAGTTTACCCAGCACCCGGGTGACCTTTCCATCATGTCAGCGGCCGAGCCCTACACCATCATTCACACGCAAAGCAGCCATCGCCTGGTGTTGCACATTCCCAACGCTGTCTACCGGGAACGTGTTCTCGCCCACCAGGAGGGGCGCATATTTCGCCCCCGTATGATACCCGCCGGCGGGCTCGCCACCATCGTTCACGAGATGCTCAAGTCGCTCGCCTTCGAAGCAGACAAGCTGCACACCACGGAACAATACACCCTGGCCGAGTGCCTGCTGGAATTGACATCGGCCATCCTGCGGTCGGAGGCTGACCAGGAGTACGAATTACAACACGCCAAGCAATCTGCCCTGTTCCGGCGCATCCTGGAATTTATGGAAGCCAACTACATGGATTGCGAACTCTCTCCCGAAAAAATTGCCAATGCCAACGGGATTTCCATGCGCTACCTGCACAGCCTGTTTCAGCAGGCTGGCATGACGGTTTCAAAGTGGATGTGGGAGCGACGCCTCAAGGCGACCCGGGAGGATTTGCTGGACCCCAATATGAGCCATATGCGCGTCAGCGAAATTGCCTTTCGTCGAGGCTTTAACGACCCGGCGCACTTTAGTCGCGCCTTCAAGAACCGCTTTGATGTATCGCCCAGCAAACTGCGCCAGATCAGCGCGGAGCAGCAGGCGGCTGACGCGCCCCCAGTCAAATAGTTCTGCGGTAACAAGCAAGACAGCGCCACAACCCCTCTCTACCATCTACACCTTATTAGGGAGGTTCACTTTTGAGCGAAATCAAACGGGTCTGCGTGGTTGGAGCTGGCGCTATCGGCAGCCTGCTGGTTGGCCATATTGGTGCGCTGGAAGACGTGGACATGACCGTGTTGGTGCGCCGCGAGGAGCACGCTGCCGATCTGAATGCCCACGGACTCAAGGTCACTGGCAAGTCAAATCTTACCGCCAGGGTACTGGCCTCTACCGACCCCGCCGAGCTGGGTGATGTAGACCTGCTTATCCTGGCCACCAAGACCACCGCGGTTGAGGCCAGCGTACAAAAATTCCAGGGCTGTTTTCCCAACGCCACGGTGATGATGATTCAAAACGGCCTGGGTTGTGAACAGCTAGTGCGAAAGCTGGGCGATTGGCCGATCATTGCCGGCCTGACCTTTATGTCTGGCGTACGCAAATCTGATAGCCATGTCGATTACGAACTGGACACCCCCACCTGGATTGGCCCCTGGGATGAAGATGCAAACCGGCCCGGATACGAATACATCAAGCAGGTAGAAGCGCTGATCAATCGCTCTGGCCTTATTTGTGAGGCCTATGAAGACCTGCGACCCGTGCAATGGTCCAAATTAATATTCAATTCTGCTGTCAACACCATTGGCGCAGTTACCAGTACTCCGCACGCTCCTTTCTACGCTGATACGGAGAATCTCTCCGATCTTGGCAACCTGGTCGAGGCCATGATGAGCGAGGGTGTGGCCATAGCGGCCGCCAGGGGGATTACACTGAACAGTGATCCATGGGCCATGAACTGCAAGGCGGTCAGCCAGGGCGGCAGTCACGGCGGCGATGTTTACGCCCACGTCACCTCCATGCTGGATGATGTGCGCAGGCAAAGTTATACCGAGGTGGACTGGATTACCGGCTCCATCGTGCGAGAGGCACGTGAGGCAGGTGTACCCGCCCCCATACACGAAACCCTGTACCGCCTGGTCAAGGGCATCGAAACCGGCTGGACCTTTAACGCCCGCTTTGAGCACTAAGGACCCAGCTGGAGTTCCAACGGAGAGAAAGATGAAAGTATGTATTATTGGTTGCGGCGCCATTGGCAGCTTGTTTGCCGCCCACCTGGCCCGCCTGGACGACGTGGAAGTGTGGGCCTACGACCCCTTTCAGGAGCACGTTGATGCCATCAATGAACACGGCCTGCGGCTGACCGGCGAGAGCGACTTTACTGTCAGTATCAATGCCCGCAGTGACGCCAGCGAGATTCCGGCCTGCGATTTTGGCATTATAGCGGTCAAGACCCTGTACACCCGCTCCGCCATGGAAGCGGTGGCCCACATTTTTGCCGATGGCGCGGTCTGCTCTGTCCAGAACGGTGTCGGCAGCGAAGAGATCATTGCTGAATACGTGCCCCGGGTGATCATGGGCACCACCTTCCCCGCCGGTCACATTTCAGGACCCGGCGTCTGCAACCACGACACCAAGGGCCTCACCCAGATTGGGCCTTTTGCCGCCAAGCCCGCCAGCCAGGAAGAGAGTGACAGACTCGCCGAGGCCCTCACCCGCGGCGGCATGGAAACCAAATCTGTTGCCGATCCGCGCGGCCCGATGTGGACCAAAGTCATATTCAACTGCGCCTCTAATGGTGTGGCTGCGCTCACCGGACTGCCCCATGGGGTTGCAGCGGAAACACTGCGCGAGCTGTTCAGCACCATCGCACAGGAAGGCGTCGCTGTGGCCACCGCCCAGGGTGTTACCCTGGAGAAAGACCCGGAAGATATGATTAACGACAGTATTCCGGTGGCTTACATGCACAAGCCCAGCATGCTGCAGGACGTGGAAGCACAACGAGCAACAGAGATAGACTCAATCAATGGCGGCGTGGCCAGCATCGGCGAAAGCATCGGTGTACCCTGCCCCATCAACCGTGCCATTGCCGACTTGGTCAAGGGCCTGGAACATAGCTGGACACTGGAGGCTTAAACCATGAATACAGCAACTCAACTGGACGGCGTTGACTACGTCAACCGTTTCCGTCCCTCGCAAACTGAAATCGACCGCCGCTACAGCAATGTGCGTGCGGCGATGGAAGCCCATGGTCTCGACGCACTGGTGGTAGCGGGCAGTGAATACTCCGGCTTTGAAGGCGCCATCCGCTACCTGGCGGGGTTTCACATTCTGCATCGCTACTCCTACGTGATCATCACCCCCAATGACGACCCCATTGTGGTATTCCCCAAGGAAGCCACCTGGGTGGGTGACCACAGCGCCACCTTTATCGGCCGCCGCGAACTGCCGGTGCACTGCGGTGAATGGATCGCCGACTACCTGAAGAGCCAGGGCGCCAACAAGGTGGGTGTGTACGGCATGGAATACATCATGAACGTGCGCGATTTCAAAGGGCTGGCCGCAGGCGGCTTTGACCTGATCGACTTCGATATTCCCTTCGACTACGCCCGCGCCCAAAAGTCTGACGAAGAGATTGCTTCCGTGCGTCACTCCATGGATATCAACAAGCAAGGCGTGCTGGAAGTGATCAAGGCCTACCAGCCAGGCAAGACCGAAGCCGAGCTGATGGGTGTCGCTGAGAACGTATTTTCAGCCGCTGGCTGTGGCCGCAACACCATGGACATGGTGCAAATGGGCAAGAATGGCTCCCTGCTGCCGCAGATGATTTTCCCCACCAACCGCCCGGTAGAGGCCTCTGACGGCATGATGTACGGCCTGGAGGTCTCCGGTGAAGGTGGCCATTGGGTGGAGTATTCCCGCCCGCTGATGCCCAATGGCATGGATGAAATAACCCGCGACATGATGGATGCCCAGCAGGAATTCCACGCCCTGGTACGCGAGAACATGAAAGCCGGGCGCACCGCCGAGGAAGTTCACAAGGTCTGTATGCAGCCCTTTGTTGACCGCGGTTACCGTTCAGGACACGTCTGTGGTCACTCCATCGGTATGACCATGATCGAGATGCCACGCATCGGTGAAGGTTTTGATTTCGTGTTGCCGGAGAACATGGTGTGCTCCATGCACCCCCACGTGATGAATGAGGAGCGCACCCATTCCCTGTACTTCCAGGAAACCTATCGCGTTACCGCTGAAGGTGGCGAGCCCCTCTCGGGTACGGCCATTGATGTCTATGACGGTACGGAGACAGAACTCAAACCGCTGTAGGGCTGACTTTAGCTGCCGCTTACTTCCAATGCCGGTGCGCGCAGTGACCATATAGCCACGGCGCCGACAAAGAACGGGATGGAAAGTACCGCAAAATAGAGCGACTGGTCCCAGCCCAGGCCGATCAGCAAGCCGGCCATGGCTGGGCCGATAATGGCACCCACGCGCCCCAGGCCAATCGCCCAGCCAATGCCGGTAGCGCGTACCTGGGTGGGGTAGAGACGCGCCGCCACTGAATACAGCCCGATAAAACCACCCTGCCCAAAAAAGCCCAGCGCTACCGCTGTGATCATCAAGATCGCCACCTGGTGTTCCAGCATGCCGAATACAATCATCAACAGACCGGCTGTCACCATGAACGCGGCGATCATAAAGCGCAATCCGCTAATGGCGGAGCGGTAGCCCAGCCACAGGATGCCAACCAGGCCACCCGCATTGATAGACATACCGATCCAGATTGCCTTTTCCAGGGGCATGCCCGCATCGACGACGATTTTCGGTATCCAGCTCATCAGGAAATAGATACCGAACATGGCGCTGAAAGTGGCCACCCACAACAGCAGCGACCACTTTTTCATATCGCCGTGAAACAGTGCCCTCACGCCGGTCTCGCCGGGCTTCGGCGCTGTTGTTTCAGGCCATGCCTCCAGTCGACTGCCACCCAGGCGGGCGATTATGCGGTTGGCTTTCTGCAGGCCCCCGGCCGGGCGCTTGATCAGTAAAAAGGACAGAGACTCCGGCAACAGGAAAAAGACCAGCAGGAACACCGCCACATTCAACATGGCACCCACCGCGAACACAGTGCGCCAGCCGTGGTCTTCAATGAGATAGGCCGCCAGCAGGCCACCCAGGCTGGCACCGATAGCATACGTGCTCTGCACAACGCAGATCATAAAGTTACGTTTGGAATCCGGTGAGTATTCCGCGGTGATGGCGGTAATGCTGGCCAACATCGCACCTATGGCCAGACCACCGGCAAAGCGATACATCAGCAACACCATCATCGACTGCGCGGTAGAGGTTAGCCCCATGGTGATACTGACAGCGACCAGGCTGAACAGGATCATTTTGCGGCGGCCAATATGGTCACTCAAAGTACCCAGGGTCATGGCGCCGACGGCCATGCCCAGGTAACCGGCACTGAACACAATTCCCAGGGTGCCGGGAGACAGGCTCCACTCCGTGGCGATAGCTGGCGCGGTGTAGGCAATAGCCAGGGCGTCAAAGCCGTCGAAGACATTGATCAGCGCACACAGGCTGATAGCCACAACCTGGAAACGGGTGAATTCCTTGTCAGGAATATAGTTAGCGCTCATCTGGATACCTGAATTGTTTTTCTTTAGTACTCAACTTTAGTACCTCGTGGCCACAAAGCAACGGAGGTAGTACTTTCGACCGCCTCCCTTCGGTCGCTTTATGCTCCGAAAGCACTACCTCCATTGCTTTGCTTGGCTGTGTGCGAATTTCAGGTTTGCACTTCCAAGAGCCGCCAATGGGTACTGTTTGACGGAGCATAAAGTGACCAGAGGGAGGACGAAGGAGGACAGTACCCATTGGCGGCTCAGCTACAGCGTTCTACTAATTTCGGTCTACAAGCTCCCCATGAGTACCCGAAAAGGCCTTAAGCCCCCAACCCAACAACAAGGCACCGCTAATCGCACCCAGCACACTAATTAGTGACATGGAGTAGCCCACCAGTGCCTCGTTCTTGAACAGATAATCGGTACACAGGGCGACCAGGGTTGAACCACCGGTTATCCCAAACAGGTTCATAAACAGGAAAAACAGGGCGGTGGCCTGGGCACGCATCCGGTTGGGCGCCATCAACTGCAGTGCCGCAGCGGAAGTAGCCAATGGGAAGCTGGCGAAGAACAGCGCCACCGCCAGCAGGGTCAGGCTACCGCCAAATCCCGATACCTGTGAAAACAGGGCCGCAGGTATCACTACCCCCAGCCCGCCAATCATCCCCGCACGCAGTGGGGCATCCAGGTAACCGCGCCGGGAGAAATAGTCAGTGAGCCAGCCGCTGGCCAGAACCCCCAGGCTATTGCCGATTAGCACGACCATCCCCAGGTACAGGCCTACCTCGCGCATGGATAGCGCATACTTGCGCAAAAAGTAGGCTGGCGCCCAGTTCATCAGCGCAAAGAGGCTTAGGGAGAGTAAGCCGAAGCCGATATAGTGAGACGCAAAGGTCCTGCGATGCCCACCGATATACGCCAGTACATCCTTGAACCTGTAGCCCTGACTGGCACCTGCATCCACGCCCTTGCGCTGGGGATCACGCACCGTAAAGAAAAACAGCAGTGCCACCAGGATGCCAGGCAGGCCCACCATAAAGAAGGTCATCTGCCAGGGTTTAACCACACCGATGATAGGGAAGGTTTGACTACCCCACTGCTCTACCAGTGAAATCGCGGTGCCACCAATAATGAAGGCCAGGCCACCGCCAAGAAAAGAGCCGCTGGAATACACGCCCAGCGCCAGCCCCAGTTTTGACTTGGGGAAAGAATCGGTGATCATGGAATAGGCAGCCGGTGACAGAGCGGCTTCACCCACGCCCACCGCCATCCTCGACAGAAACAGCTGGGGAAAGTTCTTGGCCATGCCGCAGGTGGCAGTGGCCAGGCTCCAGACAAATATACCCACTGAAATAATCACCGGCCTGGAGCGGGAGTCCGCCATGCGCGCGATGGGAATACCCGCGATCGCGTAAAGAATGGCAAATGCCAGCCCGTGCAACAGGCTGAACTGGGTATCAGAAATCTGCAGGTCAGCACGGATCGGTTCAATCAACAGGGTGATCACCTGCCGATCGATGAAGGAAAAGATATAGGCCAGCATGCACAGCGACACGATGTACCAGGGGTAGGCCAGGGAGCCCGTTGATTCCTCATCCATACTCAATGTTTGCTCCATTGTCTCAATGACTCCTCAGGGTTTCGCTCATCAGGGTAAAGGCCTCCGAGGCATCCCAGGGGTCTATATGCACTTCTATCAAAAGCGGGCCGGGGCCCGTATGTTGATCGGCCACGGCCAGGGCCGCCTCCAGCTCCCCTTCGGTATGGACCTCCACACCAATTCCGCCAAAGGCGGCGGGCAACTTGTGATAGCGCCAATCGGCTATGTCGTTAAAGGGACCATCGTGAATCAACCGCTCCGCCGTGTAGCCCTTGTTGTTGACCACGAAAACTATGGCGGGGCAATCGTAGCGGGCCATGCTACTCAATTCCTGGGCCGACATCTGGAACGAACCGTCCCCCTCCAGGGCTATAACCCGCTGGTCGGGACGAGCCGCCATACAGGCACCAAAGGCCGCCCCAAACCCCATGCCAATCGAAGCCCAGTAACAGGATGCCAGGTAGGTGACACCCTCGGGAAATTGCAGCTGTGTGGCGTTAATGGCACAACCTGCATCGGCGGCGACAATATCGCCAGCCCGTATAAAGTGCGCCATGCGATCGTAAAATCGTTTGTTGGTCATCAACGCGTCTGACACTGCCTCGTAGGGCTGATTGGTCTGGTGGGAAAACTGGTGACGCGGGGCAGCTGCATCGGGGGCAGCGGCAGGTAGCGCCTCCAATAAACCATCGACCAGATCAGACAAGGGTACTGCTTTGTAGCTACGAGCCGCGCTGTGCACTTGCTGATCAAGCGCGTTTACCACCTGGTCCGGAGACAATTTGGCGGTAAACCCACCGAGATTAAAATCAGACAGAACCACGCCGAGGAAAAGCACCGTGTCGGCGCTTTCCAGGTAGTCACTGACCTCGGCCAGGCTACCCGCTCCCTGATAGGCACCAATGCACTGGGGGTGTTGCTCCAGAAAATCCGCCTTGCCAATAAACATGGTCGCCACCGGCAGACCGGTTTTCTCCAGCAGTTGCAGGATCTTGTCCTCCAGGCCCTCTCGATGCACTTCGTGGCCGGGGACAATCACGGTACGCTGGCCTTTCTGCACGCGCACCAGGATATCGCTGATCGCCGCTGCCAACTCTGTGTCATCACGCAGGGTTGCGGCTGGCTGGAAAGTGGCGGGCGACTCGCAGGGGTGGACCTGGACATCAGTGGGTATTTCAAGAAACACCGGTTTGTTCTGGGACAGGCAGACCCGCAGGGCCTCGTCGATCTGCGCCGTGGCCTGCTCAGGATCGTCCAACAGTGCAGAATAGGCGGTGATCTGCGCGAATATCTTCAGGGAGGCATCGTACTTGCCGGGCAAGGTATGGTGCAGCACCGGCTGTTCCCGGTAGGCCTGGGTGGTGGGCCCGCCGGAAATCACCAGCATGGGCACACTCTCTGCATAGGCCCCGGCCACCGCATTGACGATACTGAAAGAACCCGGACCATAAGTGACCGCGGCCACCCCCAGTCCTTTCAGACGGGCATAACCATCGGCGGCATAACCAGCATTGAGTTCATTACAGGTCGCAATATGCTCAACATCGCTGCGCACCATGGCCTGGAAAAACGGCAGGATAAAATCCCCCGGTATTCCGAACACGTGGTCCACACCCAGCGATTTCAAACGCGCCAACAAATAGTCAGATACTGTCATTGCCTTTTCCTGTATGTCTTTGTGCCGGCTCACGCCGTCACTACTCACTTCATGCGTACGGTGATCCACTTCCACTCGGTTAAAATATCCAGGTCTGCTTCCGTGCCCTCACGCCCAAAGCCACTAAGACCTTGGCCCCCAAAGGGCGGACAGGGCTCATCCTGAATAGTGGGCCGGTTGATATGCACGGCCCCGGATTCGGCCCGGTGCGCAATATCCAGGGCGGTATCAATATCCTGTGTGAATACCGAGAAGCTCAGGCCGTAAACGGTATCGTTGGCCCGCTCCAGCGCCTCGTCCACAGTGTCAAACACATACAGGGATGTGACCGGGCCAAATGTTTCCTGCCGACAAACTTCCATCTCCTCGGTAACCCCGGACAGCACTGTCGGCTGGCAGCGATTACCATCCCACTCACCACCGGCAAGTATTTCGACACCCTTGCTCTTGGCATCACTGATATGCCGACGTACCCGCTCCCGCTGGCGCTCGCTGATAATAGGTCCCACCGCCGTTTCCATATCGCGCAGGTCACCCATGCCCATATGCCCGGCTGCGGCGACATACTTCTCGGTAAATTCTTCGGCGATCCCCCGCTGCAGGTAGATTCGGCTGGTCGCCATACAGGTCTGGCCCTGGAAGAAGAAGGCTCCCATGGCCGCCGCCCCTACCGCCTCATCCAGGTCGGCATCATCGAGCACAATCATCGGACTCTTGCCGCCGAGTTCAAGGGTAATAGGCTTGAGGTCCCTGGCCGCCAGCTCTGCGACATGCGTACCCACCACCGGCGATCCGCAAAAGCTGATGCTTTTGACCAACTTATGACTGGTCAGCACATCACCAATGTCAAAGGGGTTGCCAGTGACTACATTAAACAGGCCGGCCGGAACACCCGCCTCCTCAAGGGTCTGGGCGAAGCGAAGTGAAACCTGCGCAGAAAACTCCGATGGCAATTGCACGGTGGCATTGCCGCAGGCCAGCGGCATGGCACCTTGTTTTGTCACCTTGAGCAGGGGCACATTAAAGGGCGAAATCGCCGCCACCACCCCCACCGGCTCGCGGATCGCCATGCTGTATACCCCAGGTGTATCTGAGGGAATAACCTCGCCACGCAAATTGCGGGGCACCCCCGCCGCCGCGCGCAGGGCACTGATGCAGTAAGCTACCTCAAACTCCGCCTTGCCCAGCGGTGAACCTACTTCATCGATAAGAATATCCACGTACTCCTGGAAATCCCGCTCTACCAGGGAAGCGGCATTCATAAACCACACCTCTCTGTCTTTGGCCAACAGGTGGCGGTTGGCTTTGAAGGCCTCGTGCGCTACCTGTACCGCCTTGTCCATATCCTCGGCGGTCCCGGCGGCGACGCGGGAGTAGAGAGAATCATCCTGCGGGTTCAGGTCATCGAAATATTCACCGGAAGACGGTGCAACATGTTCTCCACCAATCCACAGTTCAGACTGTTTTACATCACTCATAAAAACCTCGGTTTTCCATCATCAAAATTATTGATACTCATCGCGTATGGGCAGGCTGTTGTAAAAAGCCGCCAGGTCAGCGATATCCTCATCTGATAGCGGCTTAGCCATCGGGCTCATCCACGGGTCGTTGCGCTCGCCGTCGCGAAAATCTTTCATCTGCTTGACCAGGTAGGCCACTTGTTGGTTAGCAAGATTAGGCCATGCAGTATTCGAGCTAATTCCCACAGCACCATGGCAAGCGGCGCAGGTCGCCGATTTCTTTTGCCCAGCTTCCAGGTCACCCGCCTGCGCAACTTGCAGGCTTAAACACAAAATGCCTGTCACCAGGCCGCCAATAATTTTCATCATGCTCCCTCTCCCTGCCCCAGCCAGCTAAAAAACAACCCGTCGGGGTCGTAACGTTTACGCACTCGAGCCAAGCGCTGCCAGCCTTTTTTCGAAAAGCACTCCGCCACATGCTCGGGATAATGCAGCGGATCTATTTCATTGATGTAGTGCCCCCGGGTGACGGGTTTGAGTAACCGCACAGACTCATCCATCCACTGCCGGTTCGGTGTGATGTGTGCTTCCTCATCCGCCATCAAATACCAGGACAGGTAATGAGGTGCCGGCGTGCCTACGCAAGAGGTCGGCTCCTCCCGCGTATTGGTAAACCCCCAGGCAGACAGGGCAAAGCAGCGCGGTGAGGGCGGCGGATCATCGATCATTTTTTGTGCCAGCGCCTGTAGGCCGGTAGACACATCGTCGGTCCAGATATTCTCTATCTCTGTGCGCCTGGGGCTGGAAAAGTCCGTTTCCTGACCGGCAAAAAGTTGCTCGTAGTCCATCACCCGGTTTTCCCGCTGCATCAGGCTCTGGCCTGGCAGGCCACTTTCCGTCCAGGGTTTCATAAGCCGCTGTGCATCTGCCTCGCTGTCCGCAAAGGCAAATACGCTGATCGCACAAACCAGGTCGCGCTGCTCGGGTGGCTTGTCCGGTGGATAAAACCGCCCCACCACCGCCAGCAATTCCAGGCGTTCCTCCTTGCCGGCCACAACTTTTTCAAGGGCCTTACAAACCTGTGGTAGCTTGTCGATAGCAAACAGGTATTTGCTCTTGGTAATCGCTTTGTGAAGTGGATAGAGTTGCAATTTGTAGCGCGTGACCACACCAAAAAAACCGGGACCACAGCCGCGCAGTGCCCACCATAGGTCGCTGTTCTCGGTGGCAGACGCGGTGATTTCGCGCCCGTCGGCGGTAACAACTTCAGCTTCCAGAATAGAGCGACAGGCGATGCCCCGCTCGGGCATATTCCAACCCAGCCCGCCGCCCAGTAAATAGCCGCCTATAGGCACAACCCCGGTGTGTGCGGCCGGAAAATCCAGGCCCTGTGCCGCCAGTTTTTGCACCAGCACCTCGCCGTGAATACCCGGCTCTACCCAGGCGGTCTGCACGGCGGTATCGATTTCTACCGAGCGCAGGCGAGACAGGTCCAGTAGCATACCTCCTTCGCGTATCGATGCCCGTGCAGGATTATGACCGCCGGAGCGAACTACGACCCTGAGCTTGTGCTGACGCGCATGGGCCAGGGCGGCCACCACATCCTCAGATGATCTGGCCCGCACGATAACGTCGGGATAACGTTGTGGTTTGAACAGATACCAGGTCATGCTGTTCCACCACTGGCTATAATCCGCATCATCGCGCAGCACAATACGTCCCTTGATACGGCCAAAGTGTGCACCAAGCTCTCGCCCGTAGCTGATGGGTGCCTGTAAAAGCCCCCCGATCATGGCGGTACCCAGGCCCAGCAAACGGGTCAGAAAACTTCTTCGCGTGCTCGTGGAACTCACCATACCAAACCCCTATTTTGCCTCTGGCAAGAGTGATAAGTGCTGCAACAGTTTTACAAAGTCACCCAGCCGCTCCTGCCTATAGGCATCCACATCGCGCTCCCTATAGTCATAAAACCCCTGGCCATCGCGAATACCGTTGCGGTTTTCGCGCATATTCTTCTCGATAATATCGGGCACGGAAAAGCGCTTGTCATCAAGGGCACCGGCCAGGTACTGAGTGGCGTAGTAAAGAATATCGCCACCCCCCCAGTCGATAAACTCCAGCAGGCCAAGCACTGCATAGCGCACACCAAAACCCAGCCGCACGGCTTTGTCTACGTCTTCGGCGGAAGCAACTCCCTCTTCCACGCAGCGAGCCGCCTCGGCCATGGCCAGCGCCTGGATTCGCGGCACGATAAACCCCGGCGAGGCAGAGCAAATGACCGGTTGTTTACCAATACTCTCCAGTAGCGCCTTCATAGCCGTTACCGCATCTTCACTGCTGTGCTGGCCCGGGCTCATTTCCACCAGTGGCATCAGCAGGGCCGGGTTTAACCAATGGGTGTTGAGGAAGCGGTTCTTGATATCGACAAACTCCGCCAGCGTGTCCACCAGCATGGTGGAGGTAGTCGAACCTATAATTGCAGTATCCGGGAGCACACCGTTCAACCAGTCGTAGGTGCTTTGCTTGACTTCCAGCAACTCCGCTACCGCCTCAAAAACAAATTCGACATCGACCAGGGCCTCGCCCGCCGCCGCGCGTGGCAGCACGGTAATCCGTGCCGCTATGGTCTCTGCCTGGGCGGTCGAGACCAGGGACAGGCGCTGTAAAAACTGTAACTCGGTGTCTATCTCCGCGCTCACTGACTCCGCCAACTCGACAAAGTCCTCAGCGCTGCGCTCTTCACTATCGACCAGCTGCACGGGGTAACCGGAAAAGGCGAAAGCCAGGCTAATGCCGCGACCCATGCGGCCAGCACCCGCCACGGCGATACGACTGGGGGTCACTGCGCTAGTCACTCCTCGCTGTCCCCAACGCCCTGCCACCGCTTCAGCGTCCCTGTATCCAGACCGAACAGGTCCAGTACCCGCCCAGCGCTATGATTGATGATGTCATCGAGGCTTTGCGGCTGTGTATAAAACGCCGGCAGCGGCGGTGCAATAATTGCCCCCAATTGCGACGCCTCGTACAGCAGCTTGCAGTGCCCGGTGTGCATGGGGGTCTCCCGCGGCATCAGCACCAGGGTTTTACGTTCCTTGAGGCATACGTCTGCGGCCCGCACCAGCAGGCTGTCGGCATAGGAATGAACAATTGCTGAAAGGCTTTTCATGGAACAGGGCGCGACAATCATCCCATCCATACCAAAAGAACCGCTGGATATGCTCGCCGCCTGGTTGCGATCAGAGTGCAATACATCCGCCAACTCTTCTACTTGTCCAACCGAGTACGCGGTTTCAAGCTCAATATTAAGACGGCCATATCGACTCATTACCAGGTGCGTTTCCACCTCGTCAAATGCCTGTAACATCTCCAGTATGCGAATACCGTATATAGCTCCGCTGGCACCGCTGATACCGACCACCAAACGCATGTCTTTACTCCCTGATTTCATAGTTGGATAAATCCACGTCGCCCATAGTGGCACGCGCAAATTTATCCGGCCTGGGCAATGGCACCGTGGCATCGATTCCCAGGCGTGTCCACGTGTCATCCTCAACCATGGGGTTGAGGCGGTGACCGATCGCATCCGGTATCGACAACAGGTCGCGGTCGTAGCGGCAGCGGGTTTGCACAGCCCAGTCCACATCCACCGGATTGTAGATATCCACGTCCTCATCCACCACGGTGACAGTTTTGACAAAGGCCAGTGAGACAAAGGCAGCCATGATGGCGTTGCGCTGACTACCCTCGTGTATCTTGTTCATTCTCACCACCAGGTGATAGGGTACGCTGCCGTCGGCGAAGTGTACGGCGGTGACTTCAGGCACTATGCTGTGAATCTTGTCGAAAGCACCGGCGCCGGCTATCAGCCCATAGGCATTGCCGACCTCACGACCCGAGAGGATGGAATGAAAGATGGGCTGCTCGCGCCGGGTAATGGCCGTCACTTCCATCACCCAGCGTTCATCGCGCTCTGCGTAGTAGCCAGTGACCTCTGCGTAGGGACCCTCCGGTTCCCTGACTTTTGGCAAAATACGGCCTTCTATTACAAACTGCGCACTGGCAATGGCCTCCACGCCCACGGTCTGGGCCTTGATCAGCTCAATGGGCGCGCCGTGCATCTGACTGGCAATACCCAGTTCATCGGCATCAATGGGCGCCGCTGATGCGGGTACTGCGCCCGCCATTAGAACCGGGTAATCCACGCCATTATTAACGGTGATCTCCAGCGCCTCGCCCCTGGCCTCGGCGCGTTTGTAATAATCCATCACATGGCCCAGTTCTTCCAGCAACAGCGTAAAACGATTTTTGCCGGTGACCATCATGCGATGAACGGAGAGGTTCCTGACCCCCGTGTCCGGGTCCTTGACAATCAACACGCTGGAAGTGAGATAAGGGCCGCCATCGCCAGTGGCGTGATGGGGTATGGGCAGAGCGCCGAGATCAATGTCAGTCTCGATCACCTCATTGGCCGGTCCGGATTTCAAAATAACCGGGTCCATGGGATTTTTTTGCCAGGCCCTGATCTCTTCGGTCAACACGAAGGGCAACTGGCCGGGGTCACAATCAAACACCGTCGCCATAAGCTCGCGATTCCAATACAGGCCGATCAATACCGGGTAGTTGCTACCCTTGACCTTCTCGAACAAAACTGCCTTCCCTCCTTCGAAGCGTTTGGCAACAGCTGCCAGTTCCAGGTGCGAATCCACTTCGGAGGTAACCCGCAGCAACAGGTTTTTGGAATCCAGTAAGTCTATATAAGACTGTAGATCAGTGAGGTTTCTGGCGGCCAGGTCCATTATTATCGTCCCTTGTTTCCCTAAATTAGGTGCTATTGAATCTCGATCCTGGCGCGTTCGATATGTCAATACAGCAGCGATTTTTGGCTAAGCTGCTTTTCCGCCAGTTCCTTTGCACTTCACTTGACCAGGCACGCAGAACATTTTGACTGTAAGGGCGCGACCTCGCCCAAACGCCCTCAAACTGGCTGTTTACCTATTACCGCAGCAGTTTTTCAATAGTGGCTGCGGCGAAAAGCCAAATAATAGACCCTGCTAAAAGAGAGTTTTGCAATACAGCTACTATACTCACTGACATAAACACGATAACCGGCACGAGGAACATTATGAAATTCAACAAAACCACGATATCAGCAGTGATCGCCGCCAGTATTTTTGGCACCGATATGGCCCTGGCACAGCAGGGCAGTTCAGGCTTCGTTTTGGAGGAAGTTGTAGTCACCGCCCGCAAGCGGGAAGAAAACCTGCAGAGAACGCCAATATCCATCTCCGCCTTCACCGCCGACGCACTGAAGTTCCGGCAGATCCGCTCCACCGACCAGCTGGCGGATGCCATCCCCAACCTGACTTTTGATGCCTACGCGCCGTCCTCGGGCCAGAGTGCCTCTGCACAGATTTATATACGCGGTATCGGCCAGTCAGACTTTACCGCGGTCACCGACCCCGGCGTGGGCCTGTATGTTGACGGTGTGTATATGGCGCGTTCTTTCGGCGGCGTGATTGATTTCCTCGACCTCGAGCGCATTGAAGTGCTGCGCGGCCCCCAGGGCAGCCTGTTCGGTCGTAACACCATTGGCGGTGCCATCGCCCTCCATACCAAGCGCCCCACCAACGAGTTTCACGGGGATGTAGAACTTGAGGTGGGCAGTGACGATATGTTCAACGCCACCGGCAACATCAATATACCGATGACCGACAACTTCTTCGGCAAGTTCAGCCTGACCAGCCGCCAGCGCGACGGCTATGTGGACCGGGTGCAACTGGCAGAGCGACAGATCGATGGCATTCCCGCCGAAACTGATGGCGTGGACCTGGGCGATGATGATTCCTGGTCGGCGCGGGCATCTTTCGTCTGGGAGGCCAGTGACAACCTCAATTTCTTTCTGTCGGGGGACTACACCGACGAAAGCGAGAACGGATCACCGGCCACCTCACGGGGCTTGAATGACGAAAGTGTCTTCCCGGCCCACACCAACCGCTTTGAGAACGGGCTCGCGTTTGGCGGCAACTGCCCGCTGTTCCCGCCGCCCGTGAACGGACCAGGTGCCGGCTCCGATGGCAACTTCATGTGCCTGAACGATACCTGGTTGCGGGATGAGTTCGAATCAGAGGGCAATGCCGAGATTTCCTCTGAGTTTGAAGTGTGGGGCATCTCCCTGGAAGCCAACTGGGATATCAGTGATTCCATGGCACTCAAGTCCATTACCGCCTACCGCGACATGGACGCCTATTCCGCACGCGATGCCGACGGTACTCCCTACCGAGTGTTTCACACCCAGGACCCGTTCGAGCAGGACCAGTTCAGCCAGGAACTGCAACTGTCCGGCGCAACGGAACGCCTGAAGTGGCTGGTAGGCCTGTACTACTTCGAAGAGGACGCGGACAACCCCAACCCGGTACAATTCCCTGAACCCACCATCGGCGCCATTATTTCCGGCGGGCAAACGGATAATGACAACTACGCGGTCTTCAGCCAGGTCACTTACGACGTCACTGACCAGTGGGCCCTGACCGGCGGTATACGCTACACCGACGAAACCAAGCGCTTCTCCCCCTACTCCTTTGCTGACGGCTTTTATATATCGGCCGGCCTTGAAACCCCTCCGTTTACCCGTTTCGCGGACTGTCCCACCGGCCAGGAACCGGGTTGTAGCGGCCAACCCGGCAGGTTGTTCACGGACGGTGACCAAATAGTGCCCGCCGGTAATTACAAGGAGGAGTTCGATGACTGGACCCCGATGGTGAACGTCTCCTACCAGGCCAACGATGACGTGATGCTGTACGCCACCTACTCCGAGGGTTTCAAGAGCGGTGGCTTCGACCAGCGTTTCGCCGTACCGGCACCGGTAACCTCCTTCGACCCGGAGACCGCGGAAACTTACGAAGTGGGGATGAAGTCCTCCTGGGCAGACAATACCCTGCGTTTCAACGCTGCCCTGTTCTACACTGACTACGACGATATCCAGATCATCGTGCGTCAGGGTTTCGCCCCTATCACCTTTAACGCGGGCACCGCGGAAATCCAGGGTTTCGAAATAGAAACCACCTGGGTCCCCACTGCCGCCTGGATCATACAGGCCGGGGTTGGCTACATTGACGCAGAGTACAATGACCTGGACGCCAGCGTGGAATCCGTGGGCATCACCACAGATCACAACCTGCCGCAAACACCTGAGTGGAGCGGCAACGTGGCGATCGCCTACACCACGGAACTCGGCAGCTGGTCGCTGACGCCGCGCCTGGATTGGTCCTATACAGATAAGGTCTATAACAACGCGGTGAACTCGCCGCAGTTGGTGATGGACTCTTACGACATGATCAATGCCAGCATCACCGCCGAGAGCAACGACGGCAAGTGGCAGATCATGCTGGCGGGACGCAACCTCAACGATGAAACTATCCTCATCTCCGGCAGCTCCGGCTACACTACTGGGTCAGGCTACACCAACGCCAGTTTTGCGCGGGAGTCCGAGTGGCGGTTTTCCGCCAAATACAGCTTCTGACAGCTGCTTTTCCGCCCCCGATGCGACTTCTCATCGGGGGCGCTCTTTCTGTAGACTAGTCTGCATGACGGACATCTTTGCCTCGGCACCCTTACAGCACTATAAAGTACACGCAGCCACCGATATCGATCTCGTGCATACGGCGGTAACAGATATTTTATGTCCCCATAAAGTGGCTGTCTCAGGCGTCGCCAAGCCAGAAAGGGAAGCCCTTATACACCATGCCCCCCTGCCCAATGGCGCCATCATCTACCTGGTGTATGGCGCAGAACTCAGGGTAGATGTTTCCCAACTGGGCTTCTTCCTGCTTGAAATCCCGCTCACTGGCGCCTCCATCACCTATTGTGGTAATGGCCAGGTGCTGAGCGGGCCGGGTCAGGCAGTGGTGGCGGGTCCCTATCAGCAATTCGCCAGCGAATGGACGGCCGATTGCTCCAAGTTAATGATCAAGCTGGAAAGTTCCGCGTTGGAAAACTACCTCAGCACACTGCTGGGCAGGCGACAGATTCGGGCCCTGGATTTTGATATGAGTATGGACTTGAACGCCGACTCTTCCGCCACCCTGTTGCGCACCGTGCAATGGATTCTCGATGAGTTGGACCATAAAGGCTCGCTGCTCAACACCGCCCCCCTGGCCGCACAACAGTATCAGCGCATGTTGATGTGGACACTGCTGCATAGCCAGCCGAATAATTTTTCAGAGGAACTGGCCGCCAGGGAACTGCCACAGACTCCCCACTATATTCGCCAGACCGAGCATTTCATTCAAACACACTACGGCGAGTCGATTAGTCTGGAGCAACTTGTGGAGCACGCCAATGTCAGTGAGCGAACCCTGTTGGAGGGCTTCAAGCGCTATCGCGATGTGTCGCCCATGAAATTACTCAAGTTGACGCGACTGGATTATGTGCACCTTGCACTCAAGGAAGCCGACCCGGCTAACAACAATGTCACGGATCTCGCCCTGGCCTGTGGCTTTTCCCAACTGGGTAAATTTTCCACCGAGTACAAGGAACGCTTCGGCGAATCCCCCTCCGAGACCTTGAAGGCCCTGAGCGCAGCGCCTCAGTCCGGATAGGGCGACAGCCTGGCAATCAACACCGCCCCCAACAAGACCAGTGCCACCACCCCCCACAGGGCGCCAATGTAATCGCCGTGGCTGTCGTAGTAATAGCCCATTAACGGTGCGGAAATCGCCGAGCCCAGCTGAAAGGCTGCAAACATAATTCCGTAGATCAGCCCAAAGGCTAGCTGGCCGAAATAGCGTCCGACTATATAGGCGATTTCAGATATCTCCGAGCCGGTGGCCAGTCCCACCAATGCCGCCGCGACATAGGCCTGCCAGCCCACCGCACCCAGCGCCAATAGTATGATCCCGCCCGCCAGCCCGAACACGATGAAGGCGGCGGTGATGTAGGGCGCAAAGAAGTGGTCCATCAGGTAGCCGGCCAGCATGCGTCCGAATATCAGTGCAAAGGCCAGGGTGGACATAGCCCGGGCAGCGGCCTGATAGGACATGCCCCGGTCCATCAGCATGGGCACCAAATGACTGAGGATACTGGTGATACCAATACCCACCAGGAAGAACGAAGCCAGTATCAACCAGTAGTTGCGGCCGTGCATCGCCTTACCGGCACTCAACTCAAACTTCACTGGCGAATCCTGGTCCCGTAGCGCGCTGCTCTCAATTGGCGCCTCTCTCAACACCAGCAGCGCCAGCGGCAGTGATACCACTAACACCATAACAGCAAACAGCTGGTAGGCGCTGCGCCAACCGTAGAGTTCGGTCATGGTGGCCGCCACCTCCGGCACCAGGGCTCCGCCCACGCCAAAACCTGACAGTGCCACCCCCAGGGCCAGGCCGCGTTTTTTATCGAACCAGCCAATCAGTACCCGTGAATAACTCAGTGGCAGGGTACCCAGGCCCAGCAAGGTAATAGCGAAGAAGCCCAGGTAGAAATACCAGATATTGCCCTGCAGGAGACTCATGGCGGCCACGGCCAGCCCCATCAACGTTATTGATGGCAACAAAAGCCGTTTGACACCTACCCGGTCGACCAGGAAGCCCAGCGCCGGCGACCCGAACACCACCGTTATGTTGGTGATCGTCAGGGCCAATGACATCTCTGCCCTACTCCAGCCAAACTCCGCCTGCAACGGCGTGACCAGGATGCCGAATACAAATACCGTGAACATGGCGTAACTGAGGCCCAGGCCGACAAAAGCGGCCAGCACGTTCCACCAGCCACGCGAGCTATCTAGCTGAAATGACATTGGGCTATAGTATCAGCCCGTACTCCTCAGGCTACCATTTGGCGCGGTCTACGCAGTCCTTTTCGCTCCAGTCGCGGCATGACTTCCTGGGCGAAGTACGGCATTTCTTGCAGGTAGTCGACAAAACCGAATACGGTGCCGGCCAAACCCGCCCCGGCCATCGCGGCAATGCCATCGGCCACCTGGTCAGGCGTACCAACCAGCGGCCAGCCGCCATGCCCGGCGGCGAACCGCTCGCGCAATCCCGCCAGCGCATCTTTGGGGAAAGACTCGGCATTGGCAAACATGATTTCGATTATATTATCGAGGGCTCCGTCGTCACCCTGATCAACAATATGTCGGTAATATTCCTGCGCTTCTTTCTCCGTAGGTCGGCAGTAGCAGCTGGCCAGCGTCATCACATCTATACTGCGCCCAATGGCACTGGCCTGCTTTTTCAAGGCTTGAATTTCAGCCTGGGTCTGCTCCAGCGTGATCACCGTGGCGAACAAAAAGTCCGCATTTTTGACAGCAAACTCGCGGCCCTGCACCGAGCCCGCCGCGTTGAGGATCGGCATTTTTTCGGCCAGCGGTTTAGGGTTGGTATAGGTTCGCGCCAACTGCCAGAATTCACCGTCAAATTCGAAGGGCTCATCCTCGCTCCAGAGCCGCTGAATAACGCTATACCACTCCTGCGCATAGCGATAACGAGTTTCGTGGTCGGCGGGTAGATCTCCACCCAGCGCCTCGTACTCCGGTCGATTCCATCCCGCCACCAGATTGAGACCCGCCCGCCCCCCACCGATGTGATCCATCGTGGCGAGCTGCTTGGCGACCACAACCGGATGGTTGAAGGCGGTGTGAACGGTGGCAAATACATTGATGCGCTTGGTGTGCGCCAGTAAGCCGGTCGCCCAGGGAATAGGCTCCAACACCGAGCCGTGAAAGTCTGTCTCGCCGCCATAGCCGATCCAGCGGGCGATGGGCAGCAGAAAATCGAGGCCAATTTGTTCCGCCATCAGCGCCATTTTGAGATTATTGTCCCAGCTGTTATCCCAGCGTTCTTCGGCCTTGGTGACCGCCAGGCCGCCGGAACAATTGGAAGAAAAGAGTCCCAGTTTAAATTCATCTCGATTCTGTAACATTGTATTTATAATCATGGTTGCACCTTTGCCTGGTTTTGTAGATAGATGTCGCTATTAATTCAATTGTTATTATAATTTAAAGCGGTTATTTATAGTTTATATTAAAGTGCATTATAGTCTTTAATTTACATATTAGAAAGAATTTTATTTGTGGTACTTTCGCTGAAGAACGATAGTGAGGATAACGGCATGATTAATAAGACCCCCGCCCTGGACCGCCACTGGCACCTGGGCCGCACCGAGGAAGAACTGGTCACAGCGGATTTTGAATACGCGCTGATGCGTTGTATTGAGAGTTTCAATGGCTGGCAGCAGGAGTGCCTGGCAGCGGTTGCCGGTCACAAGGTGAGCGCCACCGACAACGTGGTTCTACATATCACCCGTATGAACGATCGACCCAAATCGGTGACAGAGCTTGCCAAACTGATGAACCGCTCCGATCTGTCCAATCTCAAGTACTCAATTCGAAAACTGGTTGAGAGCGGTTTACTGGAAAAGGTCAGCGAGGGTGGCAAGCGCAAGGGCATGCGTTACCAGGCCACGGCAGCCGGTATTAAATTGACCGAGGCCTATGCCGGCTTGCGACGTGAACAATTAATGCCGCAGTTATCGTCACTCACCGACAGCACGGAAATGCTGGACCAGGCCACCCGTGCCCTCAATCTGGTCGGTGGTATATACGACCAGGTTGCACATGTAATCGCCTTTCACCGCGGCCCTACCGAGGGTGACGATGGATAGTCACGAAACACCAGACCTGGCGCGGCGCGCGCTGTTAATCAAATCGGCCAGCGCTGCATCGCTGGGGGTAGCCCTGTCACTGGTGCTGCTCAAAGCCTGGGGTTGGCAGGAAACCGCTTCGGTGTCTCTGCTGAGTTCTTTGGCCGACTCCGTTCTCGACGTGCTCGCCTCAGCCATCACGTTTTGGGCAGTTCGTTACTCGCTGTCGCCGGCCGACGCTGAACATCGATTCGGACATGGCAAATCCGAAGGCCTGGCGGCATTGCTGCAGGCACTGATCATCACCGGCTCCGGCCTGTACGTTTTTTACGAGGCGATCAGCCACATTATGTCGCCACAGGAAATTACCGCACCGGCAATCGGCCTGGGGGTTATTGCTGTTGCTACCGTAGCCACTGCCCTGTTGGTGTGGCTACAATATTACGTCGGCAAAGTAACCGGTTCGGTGGCCATCAAGGCCGACGCCATACACTACCAATCTGACCTGATTATCAATTTGGGAGTTGGGCTCGCCATTGTCCTGACCAGTTGGACCGGCTTCGCCATCATAGACCCGCTGGTCGGCATGATCATTGCTGTCGTTGTCCTGAGAAGTGTTTTCAGCATCGCCAACCATTCACTCAAGATTCTACTGGATCACGAGATCCCCACCGAGGATCGGCGCGCGATCAAGGCACTAGCGCTGACACATCCTGAGGTGCAGGGCCTGCATGACATGAGAACCCGCTTTGGCGGCAGTCACTATATTGTTCAGTTTCATCTGGAGATGGAGCCGGATATTACCCTGCGCCAGAGCCACGACATACTCGATGTGGTTGAAGCGCAGATTGTGCAACACTATCCTGAGTGCGAGGTGCTGATTCATGCGGACCCGTTGGGGCTGTCAGAACAGCGCGATAATTTCTAATTTATTGGCCGAATAGGGAATCTACTATGCGACGTATTGAACTTGCCGATGCCGGTTTTCTCTACATGGAGAAACGTGAGACACCCACACATGTGGGTGGAATCAATCTCTTCACCCTGCCCAAGGGAGTCAACGAACAAAAGTACCTGGCCGGCCTGGTGGACCTATTGCGCAACGCAGAGGACTACCGCAAACCCTTCGGCGAGTACGTAAAGACTGGACGCGCAGGCTCCCTGTACTGGGTGAAAGACGAGGACATGGACATCGATTATCACGTGCGCCACTCGGCTCTGCCCAAGCCGGGGCGGTACCGGGAGTTGTTTGCGCTGGCCTCCCGCTTGCACAGCACCCTGCTGGATCGCAACCGCCCCCTGTGGGAAATTCATCTGATAGAAGGCCTGCAAGACCGTCAATTTGCGCTGTATATGAAGCTGCACCATGCGACCATCGACGGCATTGGTGCCATGCACCTCACCCAGGCCATGTGTTCCACCAAAAAATCAGCGCGCTCAACGGATTCGCCTTTATCCCTGGTCGCCTACGAACGCTACAAAGAAGCAAAATACGGGAATCGACCGCGCAAGGTTGTGCCCAAAACACGGGAGCTGCGTGCGGTCGCCGAGGTGCTGAAAGAGCAGTTCAACAGCACAGCCAATCTGTTGAGCATCTTCAAGCAATACGGCAGCACATGGCTTGGCCAGGGGGGAAATCTCTCTGTCCCCTGGCGACAAGTGCCACACACATCAATGAATACCTCCGTGGGTGGGGCCAGGCGTTTTGTCGCCCAATCCTGGGAGTTCGAACGCATAAAGGCCGTTTGCAATGCCACCAATAGCACGGTAAATGACGTCGTGCTGGCAATGTGCTCCGGCGCGTTGCGGCGCTATTTGTCGTCTCAGAACGAATTACCCAAACATTCCCTGAAAGCCATGGTACCCGTTTCCCTGCGCGAGGAAGGAGACCTGGATTCCGCCAATGCCGTGGGTTTTATCACCGCCGACCTGGCAACCAGCATCAAGGATCCGCAAAAACGGCTCGCTGCAATCAAAGCGTCGATGGTGGCAGGAAAAGACTTGCTTAAAGGTTTGACCGCGCGTGAAGCGGCAATCTACATGCAAATCACCCAACTGCCGATGCTGCTCAGCTCGGCGCTGGGAATAGCTAGTAAATTTCCTGCCTTTAGCACGGTAATATCAAATGTGCCCGGACCGCGCAAACAACTGTACTGGAACGGTGCCAGCCTGGACGGCATATATCCCGCCTCCATCGTGTTTGACGGCTTTGCCATGAATATCACCCTGGTGAGTTATAACAACAGCCTGGATTTTGGCATTATCGCCTGCCGGCGCTCGCTACCGGGCGTGCAACGCATGATCGACTACCTGGAGCAATCGCTGCAGGAGTTGGAGGAAGTTGCCGGCTTGCGCACGGTAAAGGCGAAACGGCGAGTTGCCAAAAAGAAGAAGGTGAAATAGCCGCGAAAATTTGGGGTCAGATCCGGATCTGACCCCGTACCTCGCGGCCCATCCCTGGGCATTCGCCGCTCACGGCATCCCTGCCTACCGCGGCATACGGCCCATCCCTGGGCATTCGCCGCTCACGGCATCCCTGCCTACCGCGGCATACGGCCCATCCCTGGGCATTCGCCGCTCACGGCATCCCTGCCTACCGCGGCATACGGCCCATCCCTGGGCGTAAAAAGCCCCGGCAGTTTCCTGTCGGGGCAAAGGTTTACACACAAAAACTCGTGAATTAGAAGTTCTTGCGAGCGGAGACTCCCCACCACTGTGGTTCGCCTACCGCTATCTCGCTACAGCCGCAGAACAAGGAGATATCAAAGCCCATGATTTCATTCTCTTCATCGGTGATGTTGTTCATAAAGGCGGCAATTTCCCAGTCATCAATGGTGTAACTGATACGCGCATTCACCAGCGTGTAGTCGTCCATTTCGTGGGAGTCATAGTTACGCAGCGTGTAGTAGGCGTTGTCGGTGTAGCTGGCGCTGGCCTGCAGAGCCAACTCACCATTACCTAGCGGGAAGGCGTAACGCACCAGGGCGCTCATTTGCAACGGTGGTACATAGCTGGGCTCGGTATCGTCAAAGATACCAGGTGCCGTTTCAACGTCTTCGACCTCCGCGTCGATGTAGGCGCCGGAGAGCACGATATCCAGACCGTCCGCAGGCGAGGCGATCAACTCCACTTCAACACCCACTACGGTGCTGTCGTAGTTAACCACGTTGCCAGAAACACCGGCGAAGACAAAGCCCTGGTAATCCTGGTAGTCGTAGTAATAGACAGAACCGTTCAAGCGCACCAGGCCATCAGATAGAGTCGACTTGAAACCCAGTTCATAGGCATACAGCACTTCTTCATCGTAGGCATAGCTGTAGTTGGGATCAGCCTGGGCACCACCAAAATCAATGGGCGAATTAAAACCACCGGCCTTCACACCGCGATTAACACCGGCGTAAAGCAGCAGGTCATCACTGGGCTTGTAGTCCAATTGCAACTTGGCCGCCCATAGAGTGTCTGAGGTGTCATCCGAGAAGGTGGTACTCCAGGGCAGACCCACCACATCGGCGAAACTGCCAAACACGGTGCCATCGGCGTAGTTCTTGGCACTGGTCAGTTCACGTACCTGCAGCTCATAATCGTAGTCCTTCTCTTCCTGCATCACCCGCAAACCGGCGGTCAGCATCAGTGTTTCACTGAGGTCAAAGTCGACCTGCCCGAAGATGGAGTAGTTGGTGGTCTCCTGATCTACCACGCTCGGATAGTCAGCGGGCTGTGTACCGGGCGGCAGCAACAGCGGTGCATTATCCAGCACCTTAAAGCCAATGCGGTTGTCGTAATTAACCTGCAGATAGTACAAACCGGTAACCCAGGTCATACCGTCGCTGCTGCCGCTGAGACGAAATTCCTGGCTCACCTGATCGACGTCGGCATCAAACCATACCGATAGCTGGTTCATGGGAGCGGAATCTACATCCATGCCCATAAACTTCTCATAGTCCTTGTAATCGGTGATGGAAACAAAATCCATATCACCAATCTCAACGTCGAAGCGTGCCGTGAAGCTATACGTTTCCATGCTGTTCAGGTCGTCGAAGGAAAAATCGCCCGCTGTGTAATCCAGGCCATGGCCATCCTTGTCGATGTAGCCGGTGGCATCACTGCCGGGAATAGGCCGCGGGAAAGGGCCAAAAATTCCAGACTCAATCGGTGCACCGGTCTCCCAAACAAAACCCTGGGCGGTGGAATCCTTGGGCTGAAATATTGCGTTGCGCTGGCGTCCCTGTGCATCCAGTACCGCGGCAGTTGCCTCGCTCTGGTAGGGTGACGTGGCCAGTTCACTATCCGCATAGTTCGCAGACAGCCACAGGCTGACCGTATCCGACAGGTCGAATTCCAGTTGCCCACGCAGGCCGGTATTTTCCTCTGCACCAAAATCATCACCAGTGCCCTGGCTCAGGGCCAGGTCTGAGGGGTTAAAGGAAACTTGTGCAGCGGGGTCGTACGAGTTATCCAGGTAGCTGTCCTGCTCCTGGTAATAAAAGGACAAACGGCCTCGCACCGAGTCTGAAAGCGGACCACCCACGGCGCCTTCCAGCATGTAGCGATCATAGTCGCCGAATTGCGCCTCAATATAACCCTCAACTTCTTCGGTGGGCCGACGCGAGACAAAATGCGCCAGACCGCCGGTGGCATTGCGGCCAAACAAAGTGCCTTGCGGACCCTTGAGGATTTCCACCCGGTCCAGATCAAACATGGCAAAGCGCTGGCCCTGGGCCATAGCCACGTAGGTGTCGTCGATATAGACCGCCACTGGCGATTCAGTTTGGTCGTTAAAGTCATTTTGAGCGACGCCGCGAATGGTGAACTGCAGGTTTTGTCCCGCCAGGTTACCACCCACATGCACGCCGGGAGTCATAAGCGCCAGGTCGGAACTGTTACGAAATCCCAGCGCATCCAATTGCTCGCCGGTAAATGCGGTAATGGAAATACCCACGTCCTGGGCGTTTTGTTCGCGTTTCTGGGCAGTTACTACTACCTCTTCCAGAATACTTCGAGTTTGGGCCAGGGAAAGTGGCGACTGTACGGCACAAGCTGCGGCAACAGCGAGCGCCATAGCGCCTGGGGTAAGAACTTTATAAGACATGCGAGACCCTCCATAGGGGTTAGCGTGTGGAATATTGGTGTGACTTTTTTGTTCGCAACTAATGTTAGACCGCATCACTGAAGGGGCTATAGATTGCCAGTGCACCACCAATTGTCTGGCAGCGCACTTGATATTGGGAATATTACAGACTGATTTGATTGGCCATCAGCAAGCGCGGCTCGGGCGTGTCTTCCAGACCCCAACCACCCATCAGGTAGTGATGCACGATGCGAATAGCCATTTGCCCGACATGCCCCTCAAAACCCTCCAGGTCACCGAATCGCTCTGCCAGTTTATCAATGCAGTAAGCCTTCATTGGCTCATAGGCCCAGATGGGGACAAAATTCACAAAAGCGTGCTGGCATTCGATCATCACCGCTTCAATGAAATCCACACCGTGTTCGTAACCGGCACGGTCCGTTATCTGGTACCGGCCGGGCACGAAACGATTCCAATCCAGGTCCAGAAAACCACGCATATAGCACACGAAATTGCAGAAATGGTAGTCGGGCATAAAACCGTAGCGGGCATTGGCCAGGATGGTATCGGAGGAGAAAAAGGTTTTCTCCTGCGCAAAGTAGGCCGCCAAATTGCCGGTGCCATGGGTTGGGCCCGGGTTGAGTAATACCAACTCGACACCATCGATGGTTAGTTCATGGCGTTCACCGGCCAGTACCCGGGTGGGCTGCAACTGCCCTTCGGCCTGGCGCAGCTTGATCACCCTGGCACACATTTCATCGGCGATAATCTCCGCCGCCGGTGCCAGGTCGGCGGCAAAACCGCTGTGATCCAGGTGATCGTGGCTGTAGATGATCGTACCAATGGGTTTGCCAGGCAGCGCTGCGGCGACAGCCTTGCCGTAGGCTCGTGCCCTGCCGGGAGTACCAAAGGTATCGAAGGCGATAACGCTGCTGTCGCCCTCCAGGAAAATGGTACGCACCTGCCCATCGCTGACAGTGTACAGGCGATCAGACAACTGCTCAGTGCTCATCTGTGGCTCAGCCGACAGGTAGGCCTGGGCCGCGTCCAGGGTAAACAATCCGCGATTTTCTGGCATCACAAATCCCCCAGTGTCGGCTTGAGATTCCCTTCGATACCCCAGCCACCGGTGAGGTAATCCTGCATATAGCGCGACAGGTTCATGGCGCCGTACTCGTAGTAGCGGAACTCTTTGGAATACAGGGGGCCGATTTTTTCGTCGGTGTACGTGTTCAGCCCTTCCCAGTCGTGGGGGTCCACACCGTCGATAATAGCCTGTTGACCAAAGTCGAACATGCGCTTCCAGTAATCGAGAATTTCGATAAAACGGGGGCGGGTAATTATCCAGAAATGACCCGGCACCCAGATGTCCCAGTCGAGGCTGAGGAAACGTTCCATTACCGGCACATAGTGAGTGAGGTGCCAGTCCATAAGAGTGGTATACCCGACCCCATCCGCCACCGTGTCGACCATAAAGACTGTCTTGCTCTCAGGGAAGTAGGCAGCAATATTGCCATCACCATGGGTCAGCCCGGGATAGATCAGCTCAAAGTAGCAGCCATCAATATCGTAGGCCTTGCGCTCATCAAGAAAAGTGTCGTGGGCCGCCAGTTGACCGTCTGACTTGCGCCCCAGGATGACCTGGTTGGCATAGTCGTGAGCAATGATGTGTGCATCGGGCGCCAGGTCGGCGGCGTAACCGGTGTGATCCAGATGCTCGTGTGAATAGACGACGGTGTGAATGGGTTTCTTTGGGAAAACCCGCCCTATCGCCTGCTGGTAAGCCTGTGCCGTACCCGGTGTGCCGAAGGTGTCAAAGGCGATGCAGCCCTTGTTGCCTTCCAGGAAAATAGTTCTGTAAATACCTTCACTGGCAGTCCAGATATTGTCGCGCACTGGCTGGTAACAAATATCGCGGTAAGCACCCTGTATGGGCAGCTCACCGCCAATATTAAATATGCCAAAGTGTACGCCGCAGCTGTGTTCATCGTCGCTCATCGAACGCTCTCCTAATATTGGGGTCAGATCAGGATCTGACCCCAGATCTGATCACCGTCGTACTGTCACCACCTCTGCACGGTTTGGGTTGGCAATTGCCTCCATCAAAATTGAGGGTGAATTGTGAGAGTCGGTCACTATAACACCCTCTGAGTGCAGGGCATCCTGAATTGCCGCTGACACGCAATGCAGGGGCCCACCGCCGCCTTCTCCACAACCCTTGGCGCCATTAAAACTGAACGGTGAAGGTGTCTCCGTGCGCTCACACTTCAGTTCTGGCATATTCAGGGCCGTGATCGGCGCATAGTCGGTGAAACTACCGGTGATCAGGTTGCCACCCTCGTCAAACTGGAAGGCCTCCTGCATCGCTGCACCGATACCGTGACAGGCCGCTCCATGCACCTGCCCTTCGACAATTTTAGGGTTAATGGCCACACCGCAGTCGTCGACAATGGCGTAGTCCAGTATTTTCGGCTGGCAGGTGGCCCGATCTACTTCGATTACCGAGATGTGTATCTGTGGCGCGTAGGTCAGGGTCTGATTGCCGATCTTCTTTTCAACATCCACCGGATCAAAAGGTGGCTTGTAGATATGCAGCACATTCAGATCAATGTCCTGCAGACTTTCCGGCACATTGGAGATATTGGAGTTGGCCAGGTTGGAAAGCATCCAGAAGTTTATGGAGCGTTCGGGCTGGCCGATAACGCTGATCTGGGGACCCATTTCGCCCACCCCCAACTCAAGCTCATCCACCGATGCTTCCAGCGCAGACCCTGCCAGCCGCAGCAGCTGATCTTTCAGCTTCAATGCAGCGCCGTGCACGGCAGACAATCCCGTTACCACAAACTGGCTGGCAATCGTCCCGGACAGGCCCGCATGGGTATTCCAGGCGCTATCAAAGCCGGTGCGCACGGTAATCATGTCTGGCCCTACACCCAGGTCATCAGCCGCCACCTGCGCGGCCACAGTTTCGTGGCCCTGCCCCTGGGGCGATGAACCCAGCGTGAGGATGATAGACCCGTCCAGGCCGATGCGCAGACGGCAAGCTTCATTGTTACCTGAGAACACCTGGTCCGGGTTAACGTACAGCACCTGCTGAAAATTATTGGTGCCTGAATCCACCGTGGAACCGATACCAATGCCGATCAGCCGACCCTCGGCCCGGGCGGCGGCCTGCTTCTGTTTCCATTCATCCCAACCGATCAGCTGCTTGGCCTTTGCCAACATCATCGAGTAATCGCCAGAGTCATAAATATTGCCGTTGGGTGTGGTATAGGGCATTTGTTCAGACTTGATGTAGTTGCGCTCGCGCATCTCATCGGCGGGTATGCCCAGCTCATGGGCACAGATATCAATCACACGCTCCATAAACCAGATGTGCTGCATGCGAGAATAGCCGCGGTTCGGCGTACAGGGCGCCTTGTTGGAAAGCACCTGGTTAAAATCGATATGAAGATTGCGCAGTCGGTAGGTCGCCGTGTAAACCTGCGACCAGATCGAACAGCCCAGCGGTTCGTAGCGCAAATAGGCGCCGGCATCATCGATATGCCGCGAGCGCAAACCGATAATCACCCCATCGGTATCCAGCGCCACCTGGGTATCGAGGAAGGTTCGCTCACCACCGTGATATGAAGCCAGGTTATCGCTGCGGGTCTCAATCCATTTAACGGTACGACCACCGGCGGCGTGTGAAGCCACCGCAGTCAGACCCATGAAGGTGTGATTGACCGTCTTGGTACCAAAGTTGCCACCGACATCCTCACTTTTCAAGCGAATCTGTTCGGTACTGATATTCAGGAACGGCGCCAACATCTGCAGGGTAACGCCCGGCAAGCCGTTGTTGCAGATCAGATCGACCTCGCCGCGGGGCGACCAGGTGGCCACGCAACCGGAGGTCTCAACAGGCGTGCTGGAAAAACGGTGAAAGTGCAGACGACCGATGTCGATAATATGGGCGGCTTCTGCGAACGCCTTGTCCACATCGCCATGTTTCCAGTCGCCCTGGAAAGAACGATTGGTACCCATCTCATCGTGGATGATCACTTCATCTTTTAAGGCGTCTTCTGAAAGCATCTGGACTGGCAGAGGCTCGTACTCGATTTCCACCAACTCCATGGCATCTTCAACCACCCGCGCCGACTCTGCCACAATCATCACCACCGGCTCACCCGGGTAACGCACGCGGTCCAGGGCAATACCGTAATCCTGTATCAGCGCCCCGGGCTCGGCTCCAATCTGCATAAAAGGAGTGGTCTGGGCGGCTACCTGTTTGCCCGTCATGGTGCACACCACACCGGGCAGCGCCTCGGCGGCGGAAACATCGATATTTAAAATACGGGCGTGGGCATAAGGCGATCGCGCAAAGCCCATATGCAACATATCACTGCTCTGGTAGTCATCCACGTAGCGCCCCAGGCCGCGCAGCAATCGCTCATCTTCTTTGCGACGCAAACGCTGTCCCGACCATTTACCACTGCCGTTTCCGTCCACCTGTATGCTGCTGCCCATGGGGCTGGCAACCGGTCTGGGGGCATCTTTGCGCAGGGGCTTGCGAACGCTGACTGCCGCCTGTTCTGCATCAGCTGATGTCTCCGCAGTGACGGCTTCACCACCGCCAAACAGACCGCGCAAGAAATTGGCGATCGCAGCAAAGAAGCCTACACTGACCGGCGCTTCCTGTGCGGCACGGGCAATGGATTCAAAATGTTCCTTACTGACCAGGGCATCCTGCAAACTGCCGATCACCTTGAGAATTTCCTTCTCGGCAATACCGCGCAACCCGCCGCCGGCGATGGACAGGATCTTGCCGTGAATCTGGGTAGTACCCTCCCACTCAATACGGGTACCACCAGTGGCACTCTCAATTAGCTGGAAGCCGACCACCATGTTATAAGCACCGCCCATCACCTTGCCTTTACCCACGTAGCTGGCGCGCGAGGGAGGTTCGTTGTCCAGTAGGGACATCTCGGTAGTGGCAATGCCATGCACCTTGCCGATGCCAATCTTGACCTTGACGATAGAGGTATTGGGATCCGATTCTTTCTTCTGCATACTGTGAAACATAGGCAGCACCGGCAGAAACTTCTCGGGGTCTGATAACAATTCGAAGGTATCCTCACGTGGAATACCTACTTCAAAATCGCCGTTAAATGACATTTCCATGGTCTATACCTCCTGCATCTTGACTGCAGCGGCACCAACCGCCTTGACGATATTGACGTAGCCGGTACAGCGACAGAGATTGCCGGCAATGCCCTTGCGAATTTCTGCCTCACTGGGATTGGGGTTCTCGGCCAACAGTGATTTGGAAGCCATCAACATACCCGGGGTGCAATACCCACACTGCAGCCCATGGTGTTCAGAGAACGCTTCCTGCAGCGGATGCAATTTGCCATCCTGCTCCAGTCCTTCCACGGTTTCGACCTTGCCACCATCCGCCTGTACAGCCAGGCAGGTACAGGATTTTATTAACTTGCCATCCAGAGTAACCGTGCAGGCACCACAGTAACTGGTATCACAACCAATATGGGTACCGGTTAAGCCCAGTTCCTCCCGCAGGAATTCAACCAACAGCAAGCGGGCCTCGATTTCACGCTGGTAACTGGCACCGTTGACGGTGATATCTACCACAACAGTATTAGGCATAACGGTGCCCTCCTGATACTTCTTCTCCTCGACAGCGGGCCAGAGCCCGCTCCCCCGCTTCAACCACCAGCGTCTTCAGCATGGCACGCTTGAAAGCCTCCGAACCGCGGGCATCGGGTGGCGGCTGTGACTCTGCCACAATAATTTCGGCGGCAGCCTCCAGGTCCGACCTGCTTATCTCCTTGCCCAACAACTGTGCCTCGGCATCAGGGGAGACAACCGCAACCGGGCCGGCACAGCCCAACACCAGGCTCACCGCCGTGCAGGTACCACCGTCCATGCTCAGCTGAATGCCCGCTGCACAGGTTGGAAACGCCGCCGCTGCCCGCTTGAAAGCCACATAGGCGCTACTGGTATTGGCATCGGGCAGTGGCACCTGGATTTCAGTAACAATCTCGTCCGCTTCGAGGCAGGTGGTATAGGTATCAAGAATAAAGTCGGCGACCGAAACCGTACGACTGCCGTTGGAGCCCACTATCACCACGCTGGCATTCAGGCCCCGCAGACAGGCGGGCCAGTCGCCACTGGCATCGGCAACACTCAGCCCCCCACCAATGGTGCCCATATTACGCACCTGCTTGTCGGCGATTCCGCCAGCAGCTTCAATCAGCGCCGGAATACGCGCCGCCACCTCGGAGCTGGCGATCTCAGCATGGGTGGCCAGGGCACCAATGTGCAGGGTATCGCCCCGCGCTTCGATATGGGATAAATCAGGCAGGCGTCCAATATCAACCAACTCTGACAAATCACCCACACGCAGCTTCATCATGGGTATCTGGCTTTGACCACCGGCAAGAATCTTGGCGTCATCGCCAAATTTGCCCAGCAGTTTTATGGCGGCCTGCAGGCTTTCAGGGCGGTGGTAACGAAAAGGGGCGGGATACATAGTTTCTCCAGGTAGATACTAGTTGTACGACTTGATGTATTTAAACTCGTAGAGTTCTCCCGCTGCACGAGCGGATAAACCCATTCCGACTGCCATATTGTCCACGGCAGACTGAAGAAGATTGTCATAACTATAGCCAAAGGGGTTGTAACAATCTCGAATAACTTGCACGGCCTGGTCCAGGCCTTGTTCAGGCATTTCAAAGCTTCCCATCAAAACCTTTCGCAATAATTCCTGGTCGTCGTCAAAGACGCGCTTCATCGCCTGCTGATATATATCCACCATGCTGGCAACCAGTTGCGGTTCGGATTCGAGCAAATATTGTGATATGGCCAGGCCAGAACTCGGCAAGCGCAAGCTTTCGCCGACACACGCTAACTGGGTGCAACCCCTGGCCAGTACCTGGGCAGGCATGTACCGGGAGCTAAGCAGTGCCGCATCAACACTGGCTGATGTCAGCATGGCGAACCGGGCTATGTCATCGCGGCAGGGGATCAGGCCTGGGGCCACATTGGCATTCGCCAGTATACGATTGAGAAATTTAGCCGGCGGAGCTGCTTCCGGGAATGTCGCCACCCTCGCCTGCCCCAGTTGCTCCACCGATGCAATTCCTTGCCGACCATACAACCAGAACATCGGCCGGTCGCAGGCAACAAAAACCACTTTGCGTTTGTGACCAGACAAAAAACTGGCCAGGGCCGCACCACAGGCGGCGTGGAAGGTTTTTTCCGGCAACGCCTCTTCCGGCAAAAATGTTGTATCCAGTAACTTTACCGTTAGCCCGGCATCCGCATAGTAGCCAGCCGTCTCGGCTATACCGTGGCACAGCAACTCGTGAACATCGTAGGCCCTAAAACCCAAATAAATTTCTGTCATCAGGCCACCTCGGTGCGCCGTGATATCACATGGGGAATCACCTGCTCGGCAAAGGTCTCCATGTAGGGGATGGGATCGGCCATACCAAAGGGTGACACGAATCCTTGCACCCCCAGGTCCACCAGCGCCTGAAAGCGCTGCACGGCTTCCTCTGGCGGGCAGGCGATGGCAATCGCGTCGAAGATACGATCGGTCAGCAAATCACTGTGCTGTGAATCATTGCTGCCATGCTGAGCGTAATCGTATGCCTCTTTCATCAGGCGCAAATCTTCGTACAAATCTTCATCCAGGTATTCGCTGGGCACCGTCTTGAAAACCGTACCGGCGGCTACCGAGGTATAACCCCTTAGTTCATTTTGAGCCTTTTCACGATCTTCATGCACAGAGGTGGCAATGCGCTGATAGAGAGTAATATCAGACAGTTTGCGGCCCGCCTGCGATGCACCTATCTCAATATTGTCCAGAGCGTACTGGACTAACCTGGGGTTGGCGCCCACTTGGAACAATACGCCGTCGGCGACGCGCCCCGCCAACTGCAGCGATTTTGGACCGGAACTGGCCATAATCATCGGCACTTCTCGTCGCGACCAGGGCATCTGAATCTCAGTGCCTTCGTACACGACTTTTTCACCTCTGATCAGCGCCCGCATGACCTTGAGCTTGTCCTCAAAGGCCGCTAATCGCTCTGGCCTGAGGCCAAGATTGTAAACCGCGCTCTCTCCCACACCAATACCGCAGATGGCGCGGCCATTGGATACTTCCTGCAAGGTGGCCCAGCTACTGGCCAGTACCGCCGGGTGCCGCGTGACAGTATGTGTCACGCCAGTAGCCAGCAACAGGTTCTGGGTTTGGATGGCCAGGATTGACAAGATGGTGTACGCATCGCGCATCACGGAATGAGAGTCAGCCACCCAAATACCGGCGTAACCCAGCTCTTCGGCACGGCGTCCCATTGCCAGGCAATCCTGCACTGGGCGATTAGGCAGACACCCTACGTGAAAGGAAACACTCAAACTTGCAGCCTCATTACTTGTTATATTCCACAAAGACTATTTGACCGCTAAAACAATAGACTCTCCGACCAGCAGCGTCTTGTTCTACAGGGAAGTGTCTATTGACTGACAATGAGAAAAAAATTTGAGCAACCTTTGGATAAATTTGATCCACAGCAATGAACTTTGTGACGGTGACCTTAGAGAGGCCAGTTTTGACGGCGAGGACCTGCTTATTTTTCGTACCGCCTCTGGTGAATTGGGTGCGCTATCGGCTTACTGCCCGCACATGCAAAACTACATACCCAACGGTCTCGCCCCGGGAGTGTCATTGCGGGAACTGGTTAGAGGCGAGGAACTGGTTTGCCCATTTCACGGTTGGCGTTTCGACAATGCGGGCCATTGCACAGGCATACCGTCGGGGCAGTCGGTACCAAAAAAGGTTGCGCGTGGTGAGCCCATAAGCAAAAGTTGGGCGCTACGCGAACAGGATGGATGGATTCAGATTTCACCCCGGACTGGTCGCAATCACCGTGTCCTGTGATGTTTCGAAATAGCGCTCACCCTTGTAATTGGACTTGATGGTAAAGCCACCCTCGTGCATCACACGGTGGGGCTTTGAACACAACAGCAAGGTATTCTCCAGTGTAGTCTCACCACCATTGGCCCAATGTATAATGTGATGGGCATCCAGCCATTTATCATGGCTACAGCCGGGATATACACAGTGTTTGTCTCTTACATGCAGTGCCCGGCGCAGTGCGGTCTGCACGATGCGGTGTTTTCGTCCCACATTGAGTAGGTTGCCTTGCTCATCTTCTGTCACGGGGACTATGACTCCGTCACAACAAAGCCTGCGCACCGTTTCGACGGGGAGATCGCTAGACGCGTCGCGCGACGCGTTTGGCCTAAGAGCTTTTTCATCAACGTGCACCATAATTTGATATTGCTCTGCAGTGCTCGTTGTTTTTGAACTCTCTCCCGCAAGAAACGATTTGGCAACTTCCACCAACGCATCAGCCTGCCTTGCATGAAAGGTATCTTCCTCACTATCAACAACGGCCAACTCGATTGCCTTCATCACCAACTCACCCGTTTCCATCGGCAATTCGATAGAGATTGTCATACGGCCGTTCTGGTCAATCGAACGGCTCAGGTAGCGTTCTTTGTGCAAGCGGTTGGCATCAACAGTTGAAGCCGCTCTATCACCGTTGCGCAACTGCCGGCACCGCGCCTGTACTTGATCAGTAGTTGCACGAAGCGCGTAGGCGAGTTCTTCTACTTCGTTGTGAACAGTGACCACCCGGGTCAGCGACCTCACTTTTGTGTAGGAGAGCTCTCCCGATTCGAAGGCACTCGATATCTGCGGCAGATCGAATAGTGTTCGAGCTACCCGCACCTTCTCCCTACCCGTGGAGGTATCAATGCCACACTTCATACTCAACCATTCACCACAGTTATTAAAAAGGTAGGCCTTCCAGCCCTGCCGCAAATCAAACTCACGCAGGTCTACCAGGAACGCATATTCCCTGGCACTGATGTCTTTAGACTGATGGATAAGGTCGTTTGGAGAGGGAAAATACAGCGAAAGCGGGGACAGACTTAAGTCTGTCCCCTGATTATATAGGAGTGTGACACCTGCAAAGGGAAAGATTTTGTGGCTATATTAATGCGCCAAGATAGAACCTAAGCTACTGAATAATATGGAGTTATACTCATATTTGGTCGAATTTGTCGACCCTACGGGGGGCGGCGTGTAGGGTCGGCAAATTCGGCCAAAGAAAGTACGGGGTATTTACCCGCCAACCAGGGTAATCATCACCCCCGCCGCCACCGCCGAGCCGATCACACCCGCCACATTGGGGCCCATGGCGTGCATCAACAGGAAATTCTGGGGATCGGCTTCCAGGCCAATTTTGTTGGAGACCCGTGCCGCCATCGGTACGGCGGAGACACCGGCCGAACCAATCAGTGGGTTGATCGGTGTACCACCCATCTTGTTCATTAACTTTGCAATCAACACACCCGAGGCCGTGCCGATGCCGAAGGCGATAATACCCAGACCCAGAATGCCCAGGGTATTCATGTCGAGAAATTTATCTGCGCCCAACTTCGAACCCACCGCCAATCCCAGAAATATAGTCGTGATGTTAATCAGCGCATTGCGGGTAGTATCGCTGAGGCGATCTACCACACCACATTCATTCATCAAGTTGCCGAAACAGAACATGCCCAATAGCGGTGCGGCGGCAGGCAATAGCATGGCCACCAGCAATAACAGCAGCAGTGGAAAGACAATTTTCTCGCGCTTGCTGACCGGACGCTGCTGCACCATTACGATCTTGCGTTCAGCTTCGGTGGTGAGTGCGCGCATAATGGGTGGCTGTATCAATGGCACCAGTGCCATGTAGGAGTACGCAGCCACGGCAATTGCACCGAGTAAGTCCGGCGCCAGGATACTGGCAACATAAATGGCGGTCGGCCCATCGGCGCCGCCAATAATCCCAATCGCCGCCGCATCAGCCAGGCTGAAGTCCATCAGGCCCAATTGCGACAGACCGACGGCGCCCAGCACCGTCGCGAATATTCCAAATTGGGCGGCCGCACCCAGAAACAACGTCTTGGGGTTAGCCAGCAACGGACCAAAATCGGTCATCGCGCCAACACCCATAAAAATTATCAGCGGCGCCGCCCCGCTGGCAATAGCGACGTCGTAAAAATTGTAAAGCATGCCATTGCCAAAGCCGGCATCTGATGCCACTTGCTGGGCCAGCAAATGACTGCTGGCGTCCGACGTTTCATAGGCATACCGCAACTGTTCCAGGGATTCCCAGGCACTCACACCAAAGGCATGGGCCATTTGCAGTAACAGATCCGCATCTCCTCCGAGGATGGCGCGCTCAACCCCTGACAGGGCCAATCCCGCCCCCGGAATATTGGCGAGGATGCCGCCAAAGCCAATCGGCACCAATAACAGTGGCTCAAAATTCTCTACGATCGCCAGGTAGAGCAGCAACAGGCCCACCGCCAGCATAAACACCTGTCCAGTCTGCAACTGGGCCAGGCCAGAGTCGGCCCAAAGACTGTAGAGATTCTCCACGGCTTATCCCAGGGTGAGGAGCGTATCGCCGACAGCGACAGAGTCCCCTTCCTTAACATGGACCGTGCCAACTATCCCGCCACGGGGTGCTCGCACTTCAGTCTCCATTTTCATGGCCTCCAGAATAATGATCACATCACCTTCCTGCACTCTGTCACCAGGCTGCACAGCCACCTGAAAAATATTTCCCGCCAGCGGCGCTGGCACCGGCGCGCCTTCTATGTGGGGAATAGCGGCGGCAGGCGTTCCTGCCGCAGGAGTGGGCGCCATACTACTGATATCGCCACCCTCTTCCACTTGCACCACGTAGCTCTGTCCGGACACAGTCACTGTGTAAACTTCTGCCCCGCCAGCTGCAGCAGCCTCTGCTGTCACCACTTCCTGCCCGGTGGGCACCGGCTCGAAAGCATCCGGGTTGCCACGGTTCTGCAGAAATTTAAGGCCAATCTGCGGAAACAGGGCGTAGGTCAACACGTCATCTATCAAGCCACCATCCGCTACCAACTCAATGCCCTTTTCGCTGGCAAGGGATTTCAATTGCTCCGTCAGCACATCCAGCTCTGGCTTTAACAGATCGGCCGGGCGACAGGTAATGACCTCACCACCGTCAAGCACGCGCTGTTGTAACTGCGCATTTACCGGTGCCGGTGTGGTTCCGTACTCGCCTTTGAGTACACCAGCGGTCTCCTTGGTAATAGACTTATAGCGCTCGCCAGTCAGTATATTCAGCACCGCCTGGGTACCGACGATCTGCGAGGTGGGTGTGACCAATGGTAAGTAGCCAAGGTCTTCACGCACGCGGGGGATTTCTTCCAGCACTTCATCCAGTTTATCCCCGGCACCCTGCTCTTTCAGCTGCATCTCCATATTGGTCAACATACCGCCTGGCACCTGTGCCACCAGGATGCGTGAATCCACGCCGCGCAGTGAGCCTTCAAATTTGGCATATTTTTTCCGCACTTCCCGGAAATAGCTGGCTATCTCTTCCAGCGCCGGAATATCCAGCCCCGTATCCCTGTCCGTACCCTCCAACATGGCAACCACAGATTCAGTGGCAGAGTGACCGTAGGTCATGGACATGGAGGAGATAGAGGTATCCACGTTGTCGATACCGGCCTCCACGCATTTCAGTATCGTAGCGGTGGAGAGGCCTGTAGTCGCATGGCATTGCATATGAATCGGTATATCGCAGGCCGCCTTGAGCCGCGTAACCAGTTCATAACCCACATAGGGCCTTAGCAAACCAGCCATATCCTTGATCGCAATGGAGTCAGCGCCCATGTCTTCAATACGCTTGCCCTGCTCCACCCAGGTATCAATATTGTGCACGGGGCTAATCGTGTAGGAAATAGTGCCCTGGGCATGTTTGCCTACCTGCTTGACTGCTTTTAACGCCGTATCGATATTGCGCATATCGTTCATGGCATCAAATACCCGGAACACGTCAATACCATTTGCGGCGGCGCGTTCAACAAATTTGCTCACCACATCATCGGAGTAGTGGCGATAACCGAGAATATTCTGGCCGCGAAACAACATCTGCTGTGGCGTGTTGGGCATGGCTTTTTTCAATTCACGAATGCGCTCCCAGGGATCTTCTCCCAGGTAGCGAATACAGGCATCAAAGGTGGCACCCCCCCAGGACTCCAGCGACCAAAATCCAATCTGGTCCAGTTTTTCGGCGATAGGCAGCATATCGTCCAGCCGCACCCGCGTTGCCAGCAGAGATTGTGATGCATCGCGCAACACGACATCAGTAATACCCAGTGGTTTATTACTCATAGATCAGGGCCTCGAACGATATTTTTTGATAGCGGCGGTAATGACGGCCAGCAAAACCGGATCATCGACCGACGCTGGTATAGCAGACTTCGGCTCAATACCAGGAGGGAGTGGTGCAAAATGCTCGATCAATGCCGACATGGTCATAGTGGCAAGCACCAGCAGTGTCAGGAACACCACCACCGTACCCATGCCAAATAGCATCAGTTCCAGCCCTTGATCAATGAGAGTTTCTTGCACAGCCTCTCCAGGAGATTATTATTTAATAGCGCCGCAACTTTACAAATTCAGATCCGAGACGGCAATGTCTGTGCGCGCATAAAGTCTTGTACCACAGTGGTGGCAAAAACCGAAGCCTGCCGCCAACATTCAGGACCAGGCGGTGGGAATAACCGCATCAATCAGACAGGGTCCAGTCTGTGCCATAGCCGCAGCGAATTGCTCATTGAATTCTTCTGCCGTAGTGGCTCGACTTGCGTTAACCCCCATACCCTGCGCCATGGCTACAAAATCCATATCCGGTGAGCCAATATCCAACATGCTGGCTGCCTTTGGGCCGGGCACGCCACCGCGTGCACCCGTGCGCGAAAATTCCAGTTCGAGAATGCTGTACTTGCGATTGGAGAAAATAATCGTGGTGACATCCAGCTTCTCGCGCGCCATGGTCCACAGGGACTGGATGGTATACATGGCAGAACCATCACCCTCCAGGCAAATCACCTTGCGGTCCGGGCAGGCAATTGCGGCGCCTACCGCCACCGGCAAACCAAAACCGATAGAGCCACCGGTCTGGTTGAGCCAGGCGTGAGGCCTGGCGGTTTCAGCATAGGCCTGGCAATAAATACCCGAGGTAATACCTTCATCGGCGACGATGGCGTTTTCTGGCATGAGATTGGCAAAGGCTGCGCCTATGCTATCTACTGTCAAATCTCCGCTGGCCAGTTCTGGCAAACTCAATTCGTTAAACTCTGGCTCTGCCGATTCACCATCCACCGCTGCCAGCAGGTCTTGCAGACATGCCGCTACATCATCACCAGGCACAGCCAGCACCAGCTCCTCACAAGCGTCTGCCTTGATGACACTGGGTATATTGGGATACGCAAAAAACGACACTGGCGCTTTGCAGCCCACCAGGATCAGTTGTTCCACATCCTTGATATGATCTATTGCCAACTCGGCCAGGTAGGGAAGCCGTTCCAGTTTGGCCGTGCCTGCGCCGCGGGCAATACGCGGTGGAAAGGTATCTGTGCTCACGCGCGCGCCAGTAGCTTTGCTCAATCTACTCATCAACTCCATTTGCTCAGCTGTTATTTCCACCCCGCCAATCATGATCATGGTGTTCTGGCCGGACTGCAATATTGCCGCCGCACGGGCAATGGCATCCTCGCCTACCCGATTGGGTTCTGGTAACGGCGCTGCCCGGGTAGAGCCATTGGGATTGTCACTCCAGGATACATCGGCGGGCAAAATCAAGCTGGCAATCTGGTGGCGGCCGGCTGCCTCTACCGCCCTGGCGGTATCGGCGGCGATGTCTTCGGGAGCGCGCGAGGTATAGACCCAGTGCGACATGGGCGTTGCCACGCCCTCAATATCAGACGTCAGCGGCGCATCGTATTGCACGTGGTAAGTGGCGTGATCGCCGATAATATTGATCATCGGCGAGTTGGCTTTTTTGGCATTATGGATATTAGCCAGCGCATTACCCAGGCCTGGGCCCAGGTGTAACAATGTTGAGGCTGGCTTGTGCGCCATGCGTGCATAGCCATCGGCGGCTCCACTTAATACGCCTTCGAACAGGCACAGTACGCAACGCATTCCCTCAACTTCATCCAGGGCCGCAACGAAATGCATCTCCGAGGTTCCGGGGTTGGTAAAGCACACTTCTACGCCACTATCGACCAGGGTTTTGATCAGGCTTTCTGCTCCATTCATGTTCAGGCTACCTTGTCCGCAGTAAAAATTTTGTTAGGGTTAAGAATATTGTTGGGATCCAGCATGCGCTTCATACGGTACATAAGTTGCAGTTCCACCTCTGAGCGGGTGCAACCCAGGTGCTCGCGCTTTAAAAGGCCCACACCGTGCTCGGCCGAAACCGAGCCTGCATATTTTTCTACTAACTTGTAAACCGTATCTTCGATATGAGCCTTATCAAATGCCTCCGGATTGGTATTACCCAGTATCAGGTGCAGGTTACTGTCTCCCACGTGACCAAAGGTCACATTAAAGGAATCGGTAATGCCGTTCATATAGGTTTCCACCTCAGCTATAAACTCTGCCATATGGTTGACGGTGATGCTGACATCAAACAGTGCCACCGGACCCAGTGCCATAAAACCCATCACATCGTCACGTATTTCCCACAGGGCCTTGCATTCCGATTGGGATTTGGCTATCACCGCATCCACCATCAACTCATTCTCCAGCGCGTCACCCAACACCTGTTCAAATTTTTCCTGATCTTCCTCAGGGCTGGACCCCAGCGTTTCCACCAATACATAAAAGGGATAGCCGTGCGCCAACGGCGGTGTATGCAGGCTGCCCTCGCGGGTCACATGGTTGTAAAAAGATGGCCACATACACTCGAATGCACTGAGCGTACCGGCGGTGTTGGCATCCAGCCAGCCCAGCAGGCGGGTGACACTGTCGAAATTTTCACAGGCCACCAGGGCGGTATTTTGTGAACGTGGCAGCTGCCGCAAACGCACCACCACGCGGGTGATGACCCCCAGCGTACCCTCTGCCCCTATAAACCACTGCTTCAGGTCATAGCCAGCGTTGTTTTTGAGCATCTTGTTGAGATTGCACACCACCGTTCCATCAGCCAATACCACCTCTAACCCCAACACCATATCGCGCATCATGCCGTAGCGAATAACCCGGTTACCGCCAGCATTAGTGGCGACGTTGCCGCCCACGGTCGCCGTACCGCGCGCACCCAGGTCCAGGGGTAGCAAAAGGCCCTTTTCTTCACAGGCTTCAGCCGCGACCTGCAAAATGCAGCCCGCTTGCACTGTGCAAGTGCGGTTAAGTTCGTCTATCTCCTCTATCGCATTCATGCGTTCCAGCGAGAGGCCCAACTCACCTACTGTTTCGTTCAAACCATCGACCAGGCCGGTTTTACCACCCCAGGGAATCACCGCCTGGCCCGCCTCGTTGCACAGTTTCATCAACCTGGAAACCTGCTCGGTAGACTCGGGCTTGAGTACAATGTTCGGCCACAAGGGGTGTGGCTCCTCGCGCACGCCTTTTTCACCCAGCAGTTCGCGCAGCTGGGCTAACAGCTCAGGGTTGGGAGTAGCCATTGTATTTTCCTAATCGAGGCGTGGTACTGAGTTTAGCAGGGTTTTCGTGTACTCGTGTTGGGGGTTGGTCAGGATTTGCTCTGCCGTGCCCTGCTCTACCAGCTTGCCATTTTTCATAACACCGACGTGGTGAGCCAGGGTGGGAATAATGGACAGGTCGTGGGTAATAAACAGGTAGGAGTAGTCGAATTCATCCTGCAGTTCCTGCAGCAGACCCAACACTTCGGCGCGAATGGAAACATCCAGTGCACTGGTAGGTTCGTCACAGATAATAAGCTGTGGTTCTACGGCCAGAGCCCGCGCAATAGCGACACGCTGTAATTGTCCGCCAGAAAATTCATGGGGGTAGCGGTGACGCATCGCCGAGTCCAGTTGTACGCGCTCCAATAGTTCCAGTATGCGCCGCTGGCGCTGGGCTGAGCTCATACCGAGACCCAGGGTCTCCATGCCTTCTTCGATAATTCGGCCCACCGTCATACGGGGGTTCATGGATGAGTAAGGGTTTTGAAAAATAACCTGTATGCGTTTGCGAAACGGCAGCATCTGCAAGCGCGGCAAATTGTCGATGCGTGTACCGCCAAAGTAGATCGAGCCTGATGTTGGTTTCTCCAGGTTGAGAATAGCTCGCCCCAGGGTAGACTTGCCACTGCCGGACTCTCCGACCAGGGCATAGGTCTCGCCCTCGCCAATTTCCAGTGTTACATCATCGACGGCACGGGTGTAATCAACCGTGCGCTGCAGTATTCCCCTGCGAATGGGAAAGTGCACTTCAATATTTTTGACGCGCAGCAACGGAATGCGAATGGACAATCTTTTGTAGCGGCTAAGGTCGGGCAGGCTGGCAATAAGTTGCTTGCTGTAATCTTCCTTGGGTCGCTGAAAGAAACCGTACACGCTGCCGCACTCTATGATTTTCCCCTGGTACATTACCGCTACCGTATCGGCCGTGTTCTTCACCACGCCCATATCGTGGGTAATCAGCAGTACCGCCAGTCGACGACTGCGGGCCAGGCCCTTGATCAGATCAAGCACCTGCTCTTGAATGGTGACATCCAAAGCGGTAGTAGGCTCATCTGCGATCAATATCTCCGGCTCACAGGCCAGCGCCATGGCAATCATAACGCGCTGTTGTTGCCCACCTGACAACTCGTGAGGGTAAAAATCGTAACGTGAACTGGCATCGGGGATGCCAACCTCTTCAAACAGCTCCACCACCCGATCGCGCAGTGCAGATTTGCGCAGCGGTGTGTGCAATTGCAGAGTTTCCGCCACCTGCTTGCCAACCTTTTGTACCGGGTTTAGCGAGGTAAGTGCATTCTGGAAAATCATCGCTACACGCCGGCCGCGAACCGTTTGCATCTGCTGTTCAGTGAGGCTGAAAATATCAGCACCGGGAATCTGCACAGTGCCGCCGGAGATTTCAAGGGCCGCTGGCAGCAGGCGCAAAATGGCGAGCGAGGTGACTGACTTACCCGAACCCGACTCACCTACCAGCGCAAGTATTTCTCCCGCCTTGACCTCCAGGCTGATCTTGTCGATCAGTACTTCCTTGCTGTTAGCCAGGCGTACCTCCAGGTCTTCTACGCGCAGGCGGACGTTTTCTGGCAAGTTGTTCACGTGGGCTCCCTCCCCTGGCTGGTACGCGGGTCGAAAGCATCACGCACTAGGTCTGAAAACAGGTTGGCGGATAGCACCAGGATGAACATAAAGAAGAATGCGCCCACCAGGGTCCACCAGACCGTCGGATCCCTGGATAATTCTGAGCGCGCCATATTGATCATATTGCCCCAACTGGCCATGGAGGGATCAATACCAACACCGATATAGGACAACACCGCTTCCGCCAGCACCAGGGCGCTGAATTCCAGCACGAAGGTAATGAGAATGATGTGCACCACGTTTGGCAAAATATGGCGCACGATAATACGAGTATTGCCGACACCAAAAGCGTGTGCCGCCTGTACGTACCCCAGTTGGCTGATCTTCAGCGTTTCAGCCCGGATCAACCGGCACAACGTCGACCAACTGGTTACCCCGAGAATAAAACACAGTGCCACAAACCTGGCGTCTGCTTTTTCCAGCCCCACATCAAAAGAATCCGGATTGAGGTCTATATAGACCTGAAACAACAGTACCGACGCGGCTATTAGCAATATGCCGGGGATAGAACTCAAGGTGGTATAGAGGTACTGAACAACATCGTCCACCCAGCCTTTGAAATAGCCGGCTGCCACACCCAGGGTTACCGCGATCGGCAACATCACCAGGGTGGCCAGCGTGCCCAACAGCACACCGGTTCGAATGCCTTTTATACTCTGGTACAAAACATCGTTACCGGCCTTGTCTGTACCCAGCACGTGGTAGACCGAACTCATATGCAGCAACCACGCTACCAGGCAGATAATCGCCGCCTGCGCGGACCAGGCCGCTACCCAGGGATAGCGGCTGCGCCGAAACATCATCCACTGGGGCAAAACAACCAGGGCGGCGATTAGCAAGCCCTGCAAAATCGCAACCACACTGCGATAGGCTATATCTGCCGGCTGCTCCTCTGCCGAGCTCAAGTGCGTGCCGGCATGCTTGAGGAGCGGGTAATCGCGTATATCGTTGCCCTGTTCATCCTTGCGATTTTGTTTTTCGAAGGACCGCAACGCAAAGGGTGACGAATAGGTACGCTCGTGACGTTCATCCATGCCACCAAGCATCAGATCCAGCACACTGGTCACCCGGTTGTCATAATAGACCTTGTCCAGTCCCTGCCCTGGCTCTACATCCAGAGCGCGGCGAAAATGTATGGAATCGACCAGCGCTACGCCAACATAAGAGAGAATAACCACAAACGTTATCATGCCCAGCCTGGTGCCGAACACCTGGCTCCAACGCTCACGCGTTTGCAAGTTACGGCGCAAATTCAGGAAAAACAAACACAGCACAAACACCAAAAAAAAGATGAGCCCGTCTGACCAAAGCAACAAATATTTCATGTAGTTCTAGCTCAAGCGCACGCGAGGATCAGCCCAGGTGTAGGAAATATCCGTCAACAACAGACCAAAAATATAGAGAATGGAGCCAATAAATACCATGGCCCGCACGATGGCAAAATCCTGTGAGCGAATCGCCTCCAGCATATAGCTACCCAGGCCAGGTATACCGAAAAAGGATTCCATCACCAGGCTACCCATAAACAAGCTGGGTATTAACACTACCACGCCAGTCAAAATGGGGATTAGCGCATTGGGCAATATATGTCGAAACAAAATGGCGACTTCGCTGAGGCCTTTGGCGCGCGCGGTGCGCACATAATCCTGGTTGGCCTCCTCCAAAAATAGCGTTCGATACCATCGCGCTCCCGCGCCAATGCCGGCCACCACCCCTACCAATACCGGCAATATCAAAAACTTCCAGGCTAACGGACCCGCGTTATATCCCGATATCGGAACCAGTCGCCACAGTTTGGCAATCATAAACTGGCCCCCAATAATGTAGAAAAGATAGGAGATCGACATCAGCATCACGAACACCAACACTGCCCAGCGATCCAACCGCGTGGCGTGAAACATAACAACCATTAATGCCACGCAAATATTCACCCAGATGCCCACCACAAAAGTTGGCAGTGCCAGGGCCAGGCTGGGCCACATACGATGGGACACGTCGCCGGTAATATCTCTGCCGCTCTCGGAGCGCCCAAAGTCGAATGCAAACAGGCGCACGGATTTTGTGAAGAAAATAGTCTGTGTCAGGCTCGCGGGCATCTCAAGGTCAGGATTGTAGAACAGCGGCTTGTCATAGCCATTTTCGCGTTTCCAGTTATCTATAGCTTCCTGGGTTACATATTTGGCACCCAGATGGCTCCTGGCCATATCATCCGGACTGTTCACTACAAAAAACAGGGTAAAAGTCAGGATGTTGATGCCTATCAGAATCGGAATGGCATAAAACAGGCGGCGCACGATATAAGCAAACATAGTCCGTTTTTCCTACTTGCGAATGGTCGCGCGCTGGCGACGGCGATAGGCCACGAAGCCTGGCAGTATAAGCCCCGCCAGGGCGCCTGCACCGGCAATAAGCGGCCAAACCACCGGCTGGTTCCACTCGATTTGACGTTTAGCTCGCAGCTGGTCATCTATACGTACATATTGCAAGGTACCCTTATCGATACCGTGCCGCTTGGTATTGTGTACCCACTCGTTATTGAGGTAGTACTCCAGCGGGTGGAAGGTATACATCCACACGTTATCACGACGCCACAGTTCGACCATTTGAGCAACCGCGGCATCTCGCTCCGGCCCGGGCTCAAGCACGCGCATGCGCTCGAACAGGGCATCGAACTCAGGGTTTTCGTAATTGGAATTATTCGCGCCATCGCAATGGCATACCAGCGGCGCTTCAGGACCGTACATCAGGAACAGGAAATTTTCAGGGTCTGGGTAATCAGCCAGCCACCCGAAGGAATATATCTGCGTGTTGCCAGTCAATAGCTTTTCGCGGGTACGATTCCAGTCCGCAGGACGAAATTCGATTTGCACACCCAGCTTCTGGTACTGCCTGACAATCCAGTTCATCTGCGCATTGTTAATGCTCTGCGACTGCACATCGATATACAAACGCAGTGGCTCGCCGGTCTCGGCATTACGCCCGTTGGGATAACCAGCTTCGACCATTAACTGGCGCGCGTATTCTATCGATTTACGCTGTGGTGCGCCGTCCACCCAATCGTACAGATAGGGGTTCATGCCTGCCTCTCCCTTTAGTGCGCCGGGAATGCCGGGGGGCACGGGCGACTGGGCGGGTATGATCAGGTCGTTGTAGAAGATGCTGCCAAACTCTTCCATATCCCACGCAATCGAAAGCGCGCGCCGCAGTTTGCGCCGCTCTTCGGTATAACCGCCGATCACCGGGTCACGCATATTGAAACCGTAGTAATACAGAGACGGCTTCACATCCTGGGAGATGGTCAGCTTGTGATCCTGCATCTCCTGCGATAGTTCCAGCCCGTTGGCGCCACTGATAAAGGCCTGATCGAAATACCCACCGGTATTGGCATGTACTTCACCAGAACGATCAAAGTAGCCCTGCAGAAACTTGGTCCACATGGGTAATACTTCTTTTTCGAGACGGAAGTGCGCTCTGTCTATAAAAGGAATGCGTTTGCCCGCATCGTCCAGGTGGCCGGCTTCCAGATCTCCCGGTGCACCTTCCGAGGGATAGTAGCGCTCCTGATAATTGGGGTTACGCTCCAGCACAATCTCGTTGTTGGGATCATTCTTGGCCATCATGTAGGCACCGGTGCCTACGGGCCACCAATCCAGGGTGAGGTTTTTCTCCTTGAAACCCGGGTTGTGATAGAAGCGGTCAACTTCCATCGCCACAGGGGAGAAAAAATGCATGGCCAGCCAGTACAAAAACTGTGGGTACTCGTCATGAATGGTGATAGTAAAACGGCGATCATCCAGCGCCTCCAGCCCCTTCAAAGGCTCATTGTCGAGATTGAGCCATCCAGCAGGCCTGTCTTTCATATCCGTCAGGCGGTAGGTGAACTCACGAAAACCGACAATATGTTGCCCCATAAAACTGAGCATGGGCGACTTGTTCCTGGGATCGGCGAGACGCTTGATGCCATAGATAAAATCCTGCGACGTCACCCGCCGCGTGCCGGTCTGCGGAAAATCTGGAATTATTGAGTAGTCGCTGGAATCACGGGCTTCTGCAAACAGATATTCAGGCAGGCCCATATCATCAAGCGCAAATGCCGGGTGTGGCTGATAATATAAATCGTCGCGCAGGGTCAGCGTATAACGGGTATAGGAAATCTTGTCGGAGCCGTGCGGCACCGGATTCCATTTGCGATCAAAGTGCTCGAAAGTCGGCATTGACTCCAGCGCCAGTGGCTCGATTACATAGGGACGTTTGAGGAAGTGGTAACCCAGCGGTGGCTGATATATTTGGGCAATAAACAGGCTCTCGTCAGTGGCGTAGGAGAGAGCAGGGTCCAGATGTTTAGGGGGGGCCGCATAGATCAGTGAATAGTAGGTGGACTCACCCTCAATACCGGGGAGATTGGGGCTGTTCCACACCCCATCACCGCAGCCTATCAAAAGACCGAGGCAGAGCAGCGCAGCGCCCTTGATAACACTATTCAACATGGGCGGCACAATACCACAGGAGTGGCAGCAATCCTCCATTTCTCAACTCACTGGGCACGCAAACCACTCGTTTCATCGCGTTTGCCCTTGAATTCAGTGCCCTCATTCCAGTTGGGCCAGTCGCGACTGTTGGCCAGCGTCTCGCCAATACCAAAAAACAACAGGACGTCTTCCGCTGCGCCACTTAAGTCCCAGTCAGTGGAATATTCATCTGAGGGTTTGTGGTAGTCATGGGCAACATAGGCTTCCAGCTGATTCTTGCCCCACAGCTTGCCGTGCTCTCGGCTGTCGGTGGCACGCGTCAGGTACAGGGCCGGCACCCCGTGTTTGGCAAAATTAAAATGATCAGAGCGATAGTAGGAGCCCTTTTGCGGGCTGGGCTCCTGCACCAGCACCCGGTCCTGGCCGGTGGCCTGCTGCCGCAGGTAATCTTCCAGCTCACTATTGCCATAACCCACCACGGCAACCTCACGTACGCGTCCGTCCAGCCCGCCATAGATGCTGTCCATATTGAGGTTGGCTACGGTCGTAGCGAGGGGATAGATGGGGTTTTCACCGTACCACCTGGAGCCCAACAAACCCGACTCTTCGGCGGTTACCGCCAAAAACACCACAGATCGTTCAAGCGGTCCTTGTTCGGCATGCAAGTGCGCCAGCGCCAGCAATCCACCCACGCCCGAAGCATTGTCGCTGGCGCCGTTGTATATATTGTCACCTTCCATGCCTGCCTTCACACCCAGGTGATCCCAGTGCGCCGTGTAGACAATGGTTTCATCCGCGTACTTGGTGCCAGGCAAAAGGGCGACCACGTTGCGGCTTAAGGAATTTTCAATAGTGTTGTCCAGCGTGATAGAAGCCTTCAAATTACCCAGCGGCACTGCTTCAAAGCCGGGCTGGGCGGCGGCAGCTTTCAAGGTCTGGTAGTCCAGGCCAGCGGCGGCAAACATGTCCTCCGCCACGGATTTCTGAATCCAGCCTTCCACCTGCAGTTTATCCGCATGTTTGTTCGCGTCGGTCAACCCAATCTGCGGACCAGACCAACCCACACTGACCACTTCCCAGGGGTAAGCGGCGGGCGCGGTTTCATGCACGATGATCACAGCGGCGGCACCCTGGCGGGCACCCTCTTCATACTTGTAGGTCCAGCGGCCGTAGTAGGTCATGGTATTGCCGTTAAATACCTCGGCATCCTGGGTCGCATAGCCCGGGTCGTTAACCAATACCACCACGGTCTTGCCGGTCACATCCAGTCCCGCGTAATCGTTCCAGCCCCGTTCGGGTGCATTTATGCCGTAGCCGGCAAATACCAACGGCGAATCGGTGACAGTAATCGATGGCACCGCCCGCTGTGTGGTTACTACCATTTCCGACTCGTAGGCCAGTACCCGGTTATAGTCATCTCCAGCAATTGAGAACAACGCACTGGGGTTGGACTCAATCGACGTTATCGGCACGTCCTGAAACCAGGAATCGCCGTTGCCAGGCTGCAAACCCAGCGTCTCGAATTGCTCCCTCAGATAGGCGACGGTGAGCTCCTCACCGCGCGTGGCCGGGGCCCGACCTTCAAACTCATCGGAGGCCAACACCGCTGTATGGCGATGTATGTCAGCCTCGACCTGGGCGGTTAGCGATGTAACCTCGATAGCCGCAGGCTGCTTGTCGCCGCAGGAGGTGACAAGCAATGCG